>Ga0228711_1003299_pt1 | contig 25039 bp, 11 predicted proteins | sample MedpolnodulmetaG_2_FD_177996 | JGI IMG/M metagenome (GOLD analysis project Ga0228711, IMG submission 177996) | Root nodule microbial communities from Medicago polymorpha collected in Santa Monica, California, United States - brown nodules | ecosystem: Host-associated > Plants > Roots > Nodule... | reverse complement strand
GCAGAAAAAATTGTTTCAGTGAAATTTAAATTTGCAGATAACAAAAAACAAACCTTGTTTAAAAAAAAAAACTTGAATCTTCCATATAGATAATACTAACCAGTTTTATTGAAAAAGAGTAAATATGAGTAATTGTTATATAGAAAAGCAAAATCGGTACTCAAACGACACTTGAAATAGATGTTATATTTAATTGAAAAGCCTATTCTTTTTTCTTTTTTTGGTGGTGTCTGGGGTTCGAACCCCGGACCTTTCATATATTATGCATTGTCCTTACCAACGTAAATATATTTTTAATTTTTGGGTTCAATATGTTTTTAGTCCTTACATTTTGCGCGTCTTTGAATAATAGTCCCTACATTTCATTAAATGTTTTTAAAATCCTCACATTTTATCTCCGTTATCAAAATTAATCTCTGCTGTTAATTCTCTAATAGAATGATGATGTGGCAGTTATTGAGTGTAAATGAGTAAATTTTTTATTTGTCAAATCATATTATGGTAGGTCCTAATTAGATTAGGTTAACGTTCTAACAAGATAGAATTGAGTCAAAGCTCAGTGGTTAGAACTTAGTCTTGTAATCTCAATTCAAGTATAGAGTTTCAAGTATAGTGTCAGTTTGATTAAAAATTGTTTCACCTTCTCCAATCTTTTTAAATATAAATGCTAATTTTTTACCCAACTCATATACAAGATAAGAATTTTAACAAGAGAGATGAAGTATAGTAGGTTTGAGATAAATTATTGTATTTTGTTGTCTCATCAAACACTGAATTGAGATCAGATTATAACTTATCGTATCATATCTATTTCGTTGTCACTATCAAATAGACCCTATATTCTTTGAATTCAATTTATTTATCAATATCTTCACAAGTTTTATAGCTTTGATTTTTTTTTTTAATATGCATAAAACTTTGTTAAGAAAAATTTTGAATAAAATTAAGATAGAAGAAAATATTTTAAATTACATTAGTATAAAGGGTGATTTAGTCAAAATAAATACAAAATGTATAAATATGGTGACAAATATTTTTGTTAAAAACATTTAGAAAATATTTTTATTGTAAAAAGATTTAGATAATCCACCTTTCTTCATAAGCTAAAAGAAAGTTCATTTAAGAAAAAGCGAAATAAAAAAAATTGGGAGGACGTAATGCCTTACCCAAAACAAAATAAAAAACAAGACAAAATGAAAATAAAAAAGTTAAAAAAACTAAGAAAAACACAGTAAAAGCTCCACAACACAAATAGTCTTGTATTCTCTCCTTTGATCTATCCTTTGAGCGAGTATTATATAACTGAACTTACTTCCTTCTGCTTAAACTTTTTCTTGACCTTAGACACAATTCTACAAAAGGCTCTTTGCTAAAAGTAGAACGATTATTCAAATAATTACTAGTTGTCATTATCTCTTCATCATAAGTGTAAAACCCATGCTTAGGAGTTTGTAGCATTATTTCCCTTCCAAGCATACTCCCTTAAAATCTCAAACTCATGAGAAACGTTAGGATTTATGACATCATTATAGACAATGAATCGAAAACCATACCAGTACCACTCTAAGATGGGGGGACAAACGATACACATATTAGAAATTGTTACTTTGTTAGTCCTCCCTTTGCTTGTCACCCATAACATAAACATCAACTAGGAAATATCTCATCCTCGTGGTTTATGAAATCTCTAACAAACACACAAGCTACTACCTCTTTAGAACTTATTATATCAATAATAAGATGATCTTCTTCTACAACAATTTCAACATTGTTTGAAGTTGGATGCAATAGACTTCAGGATTTGATGCAATAGACTTAGCAGCGTGTTGAACTTTGGATTTATGATCAACTATTGGATTTCCACTGACTTTAAGAGGAATCGATAATTGCAATTCTTGAAAGAAAGTTCGTAGAAAGGGGGAAGTTTCTCATACTCATCCATATAAAAATCAAAATCATTCCTTTCAACAAGGATTCTTTCATATAAATAAGAATTTAGATCAACATCTACTCGGATGCGTTAGGTGTGTTTATTTAAAGTTGATCGTGAGTTACGACCTGATCGGTTGAGCAATTTGAGGGGTCTAATGAGCAACATCTGAAAATGTCAGCTGTGTTTCTACCGATATTTGTAAATATTTGGACACATACATTCCGAGGTCCAAATTTAAAGTTTGTATCATATTAATCATTTTAATTTTTTTATTTTAAATAGTCACTTATGTTAGTAAAAGGGTTTACCTAGTCATTGTTACTCTTTTCCCATCAAACTTAGTTAAAAAGTGTTTAAGTAGATATTTATTGCTATGTTATATGTCCAAATTCACCGCTCTCAAAACTAGGATTTATAGGTGTACTATTTAATCTTAGTTTGAAACAAAATCGATTGATTACTTGATTTATTTGTTGAAGAAAAAAATTATTGTAAAATTATGATTAAATTGGGAAACAATAAGAAGTGTATGAAAGTATTCTTGTTTGGTTTCATAAACAACTTTTGAATTTTCTCCTCAATGTTAAATGATCATGTAAGCACTTTTTGACTATGCGGGATGAAAAAAGAGATCATTTTGTTACAAAAAAATATTAAAGTACTAACTTGTTCTCTTTTACTAACATAAATGACAAATTTGAAAGTGAAGAAGGAAAAAAACTAAAATTTATAAATTGAGTTTTGAATTAACATCTTACAAAGTAATTAGATTATTGTAATTGAAAAATAAAAGACCAATCTGTCTTATACTTATGTAAACAAAGAGGCCAGCCCTAGAAATACAAATTAAAAAGAAATAAGACAGGGAACTCCCATACAAGTTAGCTAGAAGCTGAGACCTATCCTCTGGAATATCAGGACAACGATTTATTTCTCTATAGATGTGATTAACTCTAACCTCCAAAACTATTCAAAATAACTCTAATCTCTAATTCATGGAAACCATCTATATGTCCACATGAAACTTGACAGAACCTAAAGCCCTTCCCTCGACCAAAAGCAATAACATATGATCTTCTTAACAAGGATATGAAATGAAACTAAAATCCTGTGTCAATTGCTTTACAGAAGTCTATGATTAGCCAAAACATCTACTTGCACATTTTATGATTCACCTAAGTTAGAAAGGATAAATTACCTCTACTTTCTGGTTTGCTCGAAATTCCTCACACACTCAACTATTCACATTAAAGAACAAATGAAATGAAATGAAATTCAGTTTACTTTGGAATAGTTGTCCTTCTGTGATTCCATTGGTAGAAGAATATACTTCTTGGTTCGTATTTTCAACTTATAAATCTTAAGGCCAACGTCATTAACGAACAAAATATATCAACAATATTAGTGTAAAAGAAAACATGAATTAAATGATTCTGTTATAGTTTTGGAATGGGGATTTTATTGTTTTTATTACATAGCGATACACATTGATTGAGTGGGTCAGTGACCTTGCATATCAAGCATTTCATCGAGTCGTTTCAATTTCTCCAAGCCTTCACTGATCAAGAAACGGATCCTTTGTTTGTCATTGCAGTTTCGATTAATTTCAATCTCTTGTCTAATTGTCTGCCTCAGTTCACCTGCACAGTCCATTGTGATGAATCATCATGATTGGGATTATTACAGTTACAAAATGATGAAAAATAAAATGAGAAAGTTTGCTTGTTTACCTACCTCTAGTGGGAGGGGGAGCTCGAGCGGCAACTCTTAAAGCTTGCCTGTAAAGCTTGAAGATTCGAGCACGAATAAGGAAATCCTGCAGATCCATGAAGAAACTGTACAAGGAGATTGAAGGGAAGCATTTTAGTATGAGAGAAAAGAGGTGCTTGCAAAATCATTATTTGTGCATTTTGACAAACAGGTGGTGTGCATTTTCGTGTATTTGCGGAAATGGAGCAGTAGGAGCCAAATAGCAAAAAGAGAGGTACCTACATTCCTATTTGCTAGTGCCTACAATTAACAATAACATTCTTAAACTCAGAATAGAACAAGATTATATAAGAGAGCTTACTCTGTTTCTGTTATGTGGGGATGATGATGATGCTGCTGCCAATTTTTTTTATGTGACTGCAATCAATTTTACCAAGCAACATCACCTATACGATGGGACCCACTAGCCACCTTTGTTATTTGAGATTTTGAGTAAATTCAAGAAAGAGAAATCTAAATTTGAAAGATTTATTATTCACCGTTATTTTGAGTAAATTGATGATTTATTATTATATTTTAGAAAATGAAATGAGTTTTATTCAACTCAATTTTATTTTTTTTGGTCAAGCTTCTTCAACTCAATTTATCTAACCTTTTTATAGTCGTACAAAACTTTGCTCAAAATTCAAACGAGTCATTTTTTTTTTAAAGAAAGTTTTAACCTTAACACAAAAACCTGCCTATAATTTGACATATTTATTTTTTTTAGTAATAGCAGTTTTCGTTCCCTAACTTTTACGAAATTGCGATTTTAGCACTCTACAAAAAACTACAAAACTGCTCCCTAAATTTTGCAATAAAAGTTGTATACATGAAAAATACAAGTTTGTTTAATTCGTAAAATGGTAACAACTGCATAGAACAACAACATCCGACAAACATTTGACATATCAAACAACTTTTTGTTTAGTAGTGTTGGGTGGATAATAGACAATAGAAACAAAATGTGATATTTACTACTACAACTACAAATCTTGTTAACGAGTATCTCCCAAACACTCTTTAAGGATTCCAGAAAAATAAATAATTTTATAAAAAAGTCAAATATTTTGATTTCTGATGCATTGATTATACATATTTTTATGATAAGTTATTCTCTCTGTTTCAAAATGAGCGTCACTTTAGCCAAAAAAATTTGTTTCAAAATGAATGTCACTTTACATTTTCAATACAACTTTAATTTTTTTATTCCAACTTTACCCTCAATAAATACTTCAACTTTTCTCTCTTACACAATTTTCAATGCAACTTTAAATTTGTCTTGTTCTTATAAAGTAAGGTTATTTTAGTGAAATTGCTATGACATTTGACTAATTTATTCATTCCTTAATCTGTGTGTGATTGGATAAAGCGACACTCATTTTGAAACGGAGGGAGTACCATTTAAAGACTTTAACTAGTGTCCGGAGGCACTGGTTAACATTTTCCTACTACTAATATAATATCTTCGGCCCAAATTATAAAAGAAAAAACAAAATCACACTTATTATAAAAACAATTGTAATTCAAAATGAGTTTTTTTTCATCTCCTTAAAATAAGTTTCATAGAAAAATATAATATTAATTTTCATTGATTATTATTTATTGAGAAAAGAGGAGAGAGAGAAAATTAGATACGGTTAGCCTTTAATTTTGTGAGAATAAATGAAAGAACGTTGCTATTCATCCTAGGCAACTTTATCCCGATATTATCCCAAAAATAGTTGTAGCCAATTAAATTTCTCCCAGTCAGAAAAACAAGGGAAGACATGAGGTGTAATCAAAGAAGGATATTTAGCAAATAAAGGGTTTTGAAATTTTCATGAGATTACTCTTCGTGATAACTATCAATTCTTTAAATGGAAACAACTCTTGAAAAAGTTAAATTTGTCTTTTTTCTCTTAGATTTTTGGATAGATACATGAATTTTTTCTTATAATTTAAAACATAAAAAATATTTATGAATGTAAATATCAATATAATAGTGTGAGAGAAATTAAAGAGTGAGAGAGAAAGAGAGGAGGGATAATGATACAAAGAGAAAAAGAAGAGAGGAGATAAATAAGTGTGAGAGATAAGAGGGGGATGGTGAGAAAGGAGGGAGACAAGATATAGGAGAAAGAGGAAAAAAGAAAGAGATATGAGAGAGATAGAGGGAGGGAGGAAGGGAGAGAACAAAACCAAAGCAACATCCCTAGACCATATATCATCCTATCAAGAAAACCCAACCTCGACAGAAACAAGAGAAAAGCTAGGAGCATAATCCTGTTGGCTTTAAATTCTTGGAGAAAAGATGTAGAGAATCCTATTTTTAATGGAGAGATAATGTGTCAAGATTTCCGGTGAAGTTCCATAGATTTAGTTGATTGTTAAATTTACATCATGAAGTCATATATATTTTCACTTAGTTGTTTTATATGGATAGTACGCTTGTATTTCTATGTTTTAAAAATATTATCTCTGATTCCTAAAATAAAAATGAAAATATCATCTCTGATTATACACAAAGTGTGTTTGTTTTAAGTTATATTTGTTGATTTCCAGGAATAAAATGATAGGAATATATATGTCTATGTTTGTTACAAGTTTACTAAATTTTATTCCCGAGTATAAAATGTTCCTGGGAATAGAAAAATTTTCCCAAGGAAAAGGATGGGAATAAAGTTCCCATGGAGATGAGAATAAATTCATAAATAGTTACCTATTATAATCCCTATTTTTATGGTTCCTAAGAATATTATAGAGTTAACCAAACATATTTTTCCTAAATACCTTGGAATGAAATTCCCATCTTTATATTCCAAGGAATGTTATTCCTAAGAATAAATTTGATAAACTTGAAACAAACACACCCAAAGTTATTGTCCATTATATTCCACAAGCTGTCTCATTTTTTTTCCCTTCCATCCAATACAAATACACATTTTCATCCCAAACATCCATGTTTTTTACACGTTTACATTGAAAAAAATTCAAATTGATTTGTTGTTAAGTAGTTTAGTGATTTTTCCTAAAAATAAAATAGTTTAGTGATTTGAAATTCACCCTCAAGATGAATAAGTAAGGAATCTGATGCTTGAACCCTCCAACCATGCATATAAAATATGATGTATCTACCAATTGTACCAATTGAGATATGCGACTCAATTGATTGAATTTACTTAGAATTTTATAAAATTTTAAATTATTTAATACTTTATTCAATAATTTCAAATGAGTTTGACAAGTTTTTAGAAAATACAAAGTAAATATCAACGGTAGATTATATAAGTATAACTACAAATTTCATAAAATTTTATGTGTTTGATTGTTTATATAATATGACAATAATTTGGTCAAAAAAATAATATGACAATAATCAATAGATTAGTGAAATTCAATTTTCATATGACTTATTAAATAAAATAATTTAAGGGGTTCATATGATTCAACTTATTTGAACTAAAAGTTAATAAGTTGGAGCATCATGGTTCAAATCTTAACATAAAAAAAACATTAACATAATAACATTTATCACTAAAAAAATTTCATAATATACATGATGGTAGAAACTTCATATATACATGATGGTAACATGAAAAAATGAAACTATACACATTGACAGTTTGACAAGAGAAATAGAGGTATTTTGTTTGTTTGACCAATGAAAGAGAAATACCCTCATGTTTTTCATGAAAGAGAATTCTTAATTCTAATTCTGACCGTGTTTCCAAAGATAACTAGCTGCCGACCTGCCGTGTAAGGAAGCTATAGCAAACAAACGAAAAATGAGGTACTACCTTAATTTAATTGGTACCCACGTGCCATGTTTGATTGTTAGATGAAAAAACTCAACAAGTCAAGGAAGTGATGAAATTAGCGGAAGCAGATCCTCTCCTGTCTCTCTCATGCCTTTTGTCCTGCTCTTGATCTGAACCAACCATCAATTAACTTGTGTTGTTGATTGCCTATAGTTGACTGAAATTGATGATCCAGATCGCGCAGCACCATCATGCGGCAGCAGAGAATCCAGGTCCTGAAATTAGCGGCACATACATCCCCATAAAATAAAATATGGATAGCACTTAAGTAACATTGTGGTTGGTAATATTGGTGACATTGACCAACCACAATATCACAACAAATGTACAAAATGACAAAAAAATCTTGTGAGAGAGAGAAAAAAGTCATTTGTGACACTCCGATTGACCAATATTACCTCACTCAAGTGCTACCCATAAAATACAAAATATCTATTCGAGTAAAAAAAAAATCTTTACAGTCAAAGGATTCTAAAAAGGCATGCTTGTGCAGCATCAAAAATTCAAATAAGATAACGACAATCATTCAATTTCAATATAAAGAATAGGACGGTATCCTGCATCAACCGCATGTTTTTTAATGTGAATTAAATTACAATTATGTTTGTTTATTGAGTTAAGGAAAGTGCGTTTGTCTTTGTCTTTATCAATTAGTCACAGCGATATGTTTGACCAACGAAACTAAAACCCATTTCACAACATAATCTCTTACCTACCAAAATTGACAGAGTCAATATCAATTTACATGCTAACGCAATCATCTTCACTATACCAGTAATAGTAGAATTATTACTATATTATACACACATCAAAACCATATGTTATAAGTTTCAACGCAAAAGCATATATATAAACACATAAAAGCTATCTATAGTATCTATCTTATCTACCTTTGTGACTCAAATCCAACAACAATTTAATCATCATCATCATGGAGAAAGAGAAACAAAGTAAGCTAAGGAACAAGTTCATGAAAGCAATCACAATAACATTTCAAAACGCTCCTTTCAGTCCAGGAAGAGATCACAAATTTAGATCAGAAAATAACACAAAGTCATGGGGTGCAAAAACTCATGCTGCTGGTAAGGGATTTTCTGGACCTATGGTTACTATGATTCCATATGAAGCTAGAACAAAACCTAAAGATGGTGGTGGCAATGAAACCCAAGAACCCACTTCACCAAAGATTTCTTGTATGGGACAGATCAAGCATCACAAGAAGAAACATATTCCAAAACCCAACAAAGATCTCTTCACTTCCGTGGATACGGAGGTAAAGAGATCCAAGTTTCAGAGGATTTTTTCGCAGAGGTCTAAAGCGAAATTTGCGGAAAGGAAATCAGATGCTTCTGGATTTGTTGATGAAGGGAACAACAAAGCACCGCCAATGGGTGATATGAGGAGATTTGCAAGTGGACGTGAGGCTTTTTCTAAATTTGATTGGAAGGCAGTTATTGAGCCTGAAGAAATTGATCAAAGGGATTGCTTTACTGATGGAGAGGATGATGAAATTTTGATTCCATTTTCTGCTCCTATTTTAGGTGTTGGTGGAAATAGTGGTACATCTAATGTGGCTGATTTGAAGTTTAAGCCAAGGAATGAAATTAATCTTTGGAAGAGAAGAACAATGGCCCCACCTAGGCCTCTTCAGTTGAATCCTGTGCTTAAAGCTAAATAAATTATCATTCTTTCATTTTTATTTACTTGTTCAAATTGTAGATTATTTCTATTTTCTTCTTCTATCTATATATTTTTTGTTTATCATTTTGATGCACATTTAATAGTTTATGTGCCAAATACGTATCAAACTCTGTATAGAAATCATAGCCTTTTGGTTAAACTCAGTCAGATTCAAGTATTCAACCCAGACGGGTTAGTGGGTCAGATCATAGTATAACAATTACTACTATTGATTCATCAAGTCCAAGTCCAAGTCAAATAAAAAAATAGTGAAATGAATAAAATAAAGTAAATATGTTGAATTTTCAAAACAATGATGTATGAACAATCAAAATTCAAATTAAAATCCCTTGGGGGACTGCTTGTGTTTACTTGAAAGAAAATGTATGCCTAATTATTAATAATTACATAGTGTTTTCCCAGATGCCATCGATCATCAATGAATGGACCATAGTAGTAGTATTATTATAATTGTTCATGTTTATGGACGCATGTGAACGCAATAACGAATTGGTACTGGTTGGTGAGGCTGCTTTTTGTCATTTTCTCATAGATGTGTCTGCCATTGCATTTTCTAATGAATTTCCTTCTTGTTTACTTGTGCTACCAACCAAAAAAAATAATATGAATTTCCTTGTTGTTTCCATTTAAACAATTCAATGTATCTGAATAAAAACTTCTTTACCTTTAAAAAAAAATTTGGACGGGATTGTAAGGCATTTAATTTTTTCAATCTAACCTGAGGCTTTGAAATCGAATCTAGCATCGAGAATGCAATCATGTTAAATCTCTTGAGATAAAATTTTATTATCTATTACGATCATACACAAATAGCTAACCTTTACCAGCTACACGTAAATGATACTCAATTCACACCACACAAAAGAAACTAATTAATTCGTTCATATATTGAGGTTCATAAATCACAAAAATGCTAAGTGTTACCAAAACTCGATAAAAAAACCAAAGTTTTGTTTGCAAGTTTGGAGGAACAGAGGAGATAAGATTTTGGATAAAAAGAAGGATCAAGTAGAAAGAATGAAGAGTTTTGGAAAGGAAGAGCTTTGGAGGGTTTAATTTTCTTCATAATACAAAATCTCCATAATTTAGAGATCTAATAAAATTGTATTGGAAAAAGATTATGGAGGATCTATATGAATTCTTTAAATTAAAAATATATTAATCATCAACAATAATTTATCATCTTGTCAAAAAATATTTTTTTTATCATTCTCGCAGTAAAAAAAAAATTAATTTATCATTTTTTTTAGGGAAATTAATTTATCATTTTTTAAAATACTCTTTAAAAAAATGTGAAAGATTTCTCATTTTTTTATTTATACTTTCCACCCTCAAAATCCTATCTCTCTTCCCCTCCAAACTCTCAAACAAAACCTAAATGAACAAATGTAATGGGTTCTCTTTAATTTTCACTCACATGTGATTTATGTTGACGCAGTCGAAAGCGGAGGCTAGCAAGCGCTAAACCTAAATTGAAAAGAAACAAGTTTGCAAGCGACAAACTTGTGAAAAATAGGGTTCCAGAATCCACCAGAAACTGAGAAAACTCTATAAAATATTATTGAATGAATAGAAGTTGCCTCTTAGGCTACAACTGTTAAGCTTAAACAGGGAAATAACAAAACCCTAATGGACTGAAAATCCAAAATAAAACAGAAAAATAATAAAATTGGACCGAATTAATAAAATACCAAGGAAACTATAAAAAAAATACTATGGAAACCCTCTTACATCAGTCTCGCCTCTGAAAAACTCGATCCCAAGTTATAAGAGTTTCCCTTGCACATTGACTCCTCCAACGAACAAGAGACCACCCTCTTGAATCCCACTGAGTGAAATACAAAAAAGGTTTGATTTAAAGAATATAGCAGTTGTCTTTATGTCATTGAATTGATTTGATTAATATTGGAAGGAAGGTGTGCTTGACATATGTATAAGGATTATTCTTTTGAAAAGACATATTAAGCTCCACTAGGGCGTCACAATTTATCTCGTCTACACAATGAAATTGTGGGACTTTGACAGGCAAAGACATTGATTTTACCATCGCTCTTTGGAATCCCCTGAGGGAAAGTATCTATCCTCAAGAGGCCTATCATATTTATCTGAATGCAAAATAGCAAATGGAGTTTTACAGATCCCTTTCGTGACAACAAAATTGAGCACATCTTCTTTTAAAACCCTTCCATCTTTTCCAGTTCCACATACTTCATTTACGATGTAGACAAACTGGCGGCATAGATGGAAGATGAAGTGGCGCGTAAAGAAAGGTTCACTCGGAATGGTGCAGATTTTGCATCCGGTGTCGGAATGACCCGAATTATACATTTTTGAGGTCGTTTGAAGGCCTGAAACCGCCTTTTAATATTTCAGCATATTCTAGAATTTTCTATTTTATTTCGGTTTATTATTTTTTGGTCCATACGGGTTTGCTATTTCTTTTAGTATTTAAACATAACTTATGCAGCCTAAGAGGCACTCTTGCATTCAATAAAAATATTTGAGACTTTTCTCTCAATTCTGGTGGATTCCGGAAACCTTTATTTGATACGTTTGTCGCTTGCAAACCTGTCTGTTTATCTTTTAGCTTTAGCGCTTTCTAAACCATTGCTTCCGTACTGCGTCAATTTATATCAATACCATGCTCCTTCATATCCTCATCATAACCACCCTTCACCGGCGTTTGATACATCCGTGGCGACGTGAGTTGCTTCCTCTCCAAATTTTCAATTGAAATAAGTGGCAAAAGAGATAATCTACTGCGAGAACTGAAGCTACTATTTCCCCTTGAACTGTTGTTGTTTATGTTGTTGCTGTTGATGTTGTTGTTGTTGGCGTTGCTATCCATCTGAGTTGTTAACATCGCCAATTTTGCCATCAAAGCGTTCATGATCGTGGTAAGAGTCGCGATTATGTCGGCAAACTCTGCCATCGTTATCAGCTGATCTCCATGGCTGATCGAGTTAGGAAAAGAACAAGAGAAATCAGGCTCCATTTTCTTATCATTTCTCCATTTTCTAATGAATTTCCTTGTTGATTGCATTTACACAATTCAAATTTCCTAAATCATCAACACAACATTATTTTTTTTAGGTTTAAATGTGTCATTGGTCCCTGCACTTTCATCATTTTTTGCTATTAGTCCTTGCACTTTTTTTTGTTTGGCTTTAGTCCCTGCACGTTATAAAAAATTAGTACTGGTCCCTCTATTAACTTTCTGTTAAAAAAAAAAACTAACGGAGTGCCACGTGGCACACTAAAAGACAAAATTTTAGAATTAAATTAAAACAAATTAAATAATTTTTTTTAATTAATTTTGAATAATAATAATAATAATTAAAAAATATTTTTTTTATTTTAATTCTGAATAATAATAATAATAACTAAAAAATATTTTTTATTTGATTTATTTTAATTAATTCTGAATAATAATAATAATTAAAAAATATATTTTATTTGATTTATTTTAATTTTATAATTTTGTCTTTTAGTGTGCCACGTGGCGTGAAATGATTGGGCCACGTGGCACTCTGTTTATTTTATTTTATTTTTTTTAACAGAAAAGTTAACAGAGGGACCAATACCAAATTTTTTATAAAGTGCAGGGACTAAAGCCAAACAAAAAAAATGTAAGGACTAGTAACAAAAAGTGATAAAAGTGCAGGGATCAAAGATACATTTAAACCTTTTTTTTACGAGGCTAAGAAAGAAAACAAAAGGAAAAGAAAAAGACTACAATCTTAAGAAGGTTCCTGCTGCATTAGAAGATGAACCAAACTTAATAATGAAATCATCACATTAATTACCATCGTGAAGAGTGTCAATAACTCTAATTAAAGTGTATATTTTCTCTTAACATATCTTTGATGTCTTGCATCAACACGACATGCTTATGGAGTTTGTTTGGAGAAGACTCAATGAGATTGATGTAAAATGAAGAATCAGTGTAGGAAATTAAAGAGGATTGCAAGAGTTAAAACTTACTTGTGTTATTAGGAACTTCTGAGTGTCAAAAAAGCAATTCTCGAAATTAAATTGAGTCGTAGAAGCCCATACCCTTTGCAAGAGTTAAAACTTGATGGATGACATAGAGCTCAACTTGAAGAATGTCAGTTGAACCTGAAAAGGTTACAAATGATACAACCATAGGCAGCTCGAATTGGGTTTCCAAGACAATTTCCATCAACATTGATGATAGTGTATGAGAGATTAAAAATGTCCCATTTCATGAATCTTTCATCACTATTACCTTAACGAGAGAATTGTGGAAACAATTGTGGACCGTATTTACCATAGATCAAGCTGCCAACGCTGGACGGTAAATGGGTATGGTTTCGAGATCAAGGCAAGTTGAGTTACGGTACTTCTAGGCCTACCAAGTGTCTGCGGCGAGCAAGTTAACGAGGAGGTTAGACACGCCATTCTAAGCCATCTGATACAATCTTGAGTTGATAAAATTTAGAATTGGAAAATCTAAGATTTAACTAAAGGTATCTAGATTGGTTGCAATCTCAGATACACTGGAGGAAGGATTCATCTTTCAGATCTGCAATGTGTTCACAAAGCAGATATATGCATACAAAGATGGTGAAACATGGATAGAGGGGGACTGAGTTATGACAAACAAGTCAATACAGAAACATTTTTTCTTCTTCTTCTGGAATATAGAGGTTCCAAATCCAAGAAAAGATTGGATATTAGTTGAGTGAGGGTCTGTTTCATCATCTTTATCTTTATTTTTTAGGATCCACAAGCAACCACTTCTGGCTGTGTAATTATAATTAGTATGATACTATGATCAGACTAACTATAAACGTCTTTGATGCTAGCATTGAAGTAAAGATGTTTGCTATTAGTCTCAGTAGTGATATAGTGATGAATTGAGTAAGAGATGGTTATGGTAAGAAGGGCTGGATGAGTAGACATCTTTAATAGTTAAATCGAGGTCATTGATTTGCACATATGGAATAAGAGCAACGGAGGAGCCAAGAGAATTCCAATTGCTAAACCAGAAGGATGAAGAACCAGATCGTGCACGATAATCAAAACCATGTCTGAAAATGTTAGCTTAAATTCAAGAATTAGTTGAGAGTGCTTACAAACTAGAGTGAGACTTCAAATTTGTGGAGTTCAACGCCCCAAAGATTGCTATTTGCGTGAAGATGGTTCGGAGGATGATATGCAACTGTTGGTTTAGTGCAGCTTTGGCAAGCAGGTGTGGTCTATTATGGGAAGATGAAATTCAAATTCAGGTTTGTTGATGTGTATATTTCTTGGATTCCTAACTTGATTGATCCCTATTAAAGGAAGGTGAAGCTCTTAACCTTGTTACAGCTATGTAATGGGTTGGTTCATCAGAGAGGTTTGGCAAATGCCATACCATAAGATTATATGACAAGTAATATTAAACAAATATGGTTTTTCATGGTCAGCTCTTGGATTAGTCACTAGCTTCTTTTATTTTCCTCGTATTTGCATTGATACAATTCTAGTTAAGTTTGATCTTGTGAAAATGAAAATATAAACATGTACACACTATAATAAGCAAAAAATTTAAATTGGTTATAACTTAGTGAAATGTGGGGAGGGCGTAATGCTGAAACGTGTAAGTTAATCCTCAATGATAAATGCTATTTGTAACAGTTTAGTTTTGTTCTCAACGAAATATATTGCCAAATGACATACAATTAAGCAATCCACTGAATAAAAAAGATAAGGATACAATTAAGGATATATCTTTCGAAAAATGAAATCAGTGAGACAAATCCTTAACTATATAATGCTATCTCACAAATTAAGCTTAATATGTTTATGATCATAACACCATTAACTACTATTGATCAATACACAAATGAAGAAGCAATTAATTTGATTTGATTTGATTTAATAAGTAACACGAACACCTTGGTACCTGAGAATTTCACCAATGAGCTCACCTTTACCTGAACCAACATACCTACCAGCAATCTTACCATCTCTAATGAACAAAAAAGTAGGAACCTGAACAACTTCCATGTCCCTCAAAAACTGCATACAACTATCATTCTCATCACCATTCATCCTTGCAAAAATAACAGTATCATTCATCTGTCTCGACAGCTTAATAACTGTCGGATAAACCTTAACACATGGCCCACAATGTTTAAGACCAACATCAAGAACAATAAGCTTATGATCAATCTTATGATCCTCAATAAGTTTCTCAACATCTTCTCTGTTGTGAAGTTGAACTACACCTGAATGGTTATCACCGTAGTATAACACATCACCAACAAGCATGTCTGGACCAATAGCTTCTTCTTCATGAATCTTCTCTTTGCTCTTGTAGAAAGTGAAGTGTGGTACTTTATCAACCTTTTCTCTTTTGCAGAGTTCTTTTGTTTTCTCTGATTCATCTCCCATAACAAGAAGAAACTCAACGTCGTTACAAGTTCGGCTTAGGTCAACCAAGAAAGGGTATATCTCTATGCTTTCTGAATCGTCGCTTGTAGCGTACTCAACAACAACGAGTTTGTCTTTTGCAGATTCAAGTGCTTCATCGAACTCTTCTATGCTGTGAACTCTTTGAACTCTTGCTTCTTTTTTCTTCTTAGCATCCGAAGCTGCTGTGCCAGTTGCTTTGGTGATAACAACACGTCTCTGCAGATTAGAAGAGGGTCCTACACGAGAATGAATTTTAGTGCGGAAATTTGGTATAGAAGAACGAAGGGTAGGGAATGAAATTGGTATAGAAGGGATTGAAGGTTTGCATATGAAATTGATTGTAGCCATGGGAGAAAAGAAGGAGCAGATTGGGAAACAAGAGTATGGGAATGATACAATATCATATCCTATTGCTTAATTCATATATGGTACTTATTCACCACACGTGTCTTTTCTTTTCTTTTTTTCATTTATTATTTGCATCACAATTCCTTCAAAAATCACTAGTCGCCTTTCACTCTCTTTTATCTTTCTTGTTCATAAACTACATCACTTCCAAATTAAATAAGTGTTTTAACTAAACAATTGTGTTTAAATGTTATCAGTTTCATCAAATAATGAGTCATTTGAAAAAAAAAATTTAAATTTGATTTTTGTATGGAACAATTTTTTATCAGATTTTATCTATCTCTTGATCGAACTCCAAATTATTAGACTTTATTCTACTTTGAGAATAGGAGAGTTACCACCAAAAATTAATTGAAAGTGTTTTACCAAAAATCAAAGTTATATAAGTGTATAAAAGGGAGAAGGTCTCATTTAATTTTTTTATGTACTTCAATTTTTTGTCTAAAAAAATCAATTATGTACACTTACATAGACTACTTACTAGAATACTTTTTTGGTCTACTTCTATAAAGAAAGTGCAAGTTGTAATTTTCTAATTTTACAAAGACAGGGCGTTCTTATGTGAAAGTGGTCACTTGAAACAATGATATGTCTTTAAGCCTCGTGCCACATGAAAGGTGTTAGAACTTTTTTTTTGGTTGGGAAGATGTTGCTACACTTTAAACAAAGATGTTGATAAAAATTGCACTTGAAGAAATTCAAAGTGTGTGAATTGTGAGCAAATGGGGTGCACATCGAATTTTCTTCATGATACTTTGAATACCTTGATGCATGTATTAGCACTGAACCATGTGAAGAAACAATTATTAATTAAATACAAAATAAGTATTTAACCAATACATAAATACAACCTTCCAAATTAATATATTTTGGAAATATCTCTTACAAAGGGTGCACCTGCAAAGCTACCTGATGTTAATGTAAGATAGAGTGTAAAAGATGTGTTCAGTGGTGATTTTATCACTAACAATAGAAAAGGAAAACAATGATATTGCATTGATCAAATACATTCCTCATAGAAGACCGGACCTTTAATTTGGTTGCTTCATGAGCTCATGATACGGTGTTTGATATAATGTGTGTTAAACTAATATAGCAAAATGGTGTTTTCCAAAGCCTATCAATCCATGCTATTAAGCTCTGTGTGTTGAAAATACTGCTTTATCAAAGATAAATGAATTTCAACATTGGGAAAAAATTCATCTGCCATTGCAAACCGATGAAGTATGATATACGATGCAGGATGGAATAAGAATACTACTAAAGGATTTCAAACAACACCATGATTTTTAATTCCTATATTAAATTTTAAAAGAAACACTATTGTAAAAGAAGAACATGTAAACAAGAATCAAAATTATTGTCAAAGGAAACATGTAAACGCGCCACAATTATGAAATTGAATTATATCTTCAACGAAATGGAAAAGAGTTAAATCAAACCACAATTTAAAAGCATTTGTGGTGAATAAATGAAAATGCATATTTACTCGGGGACATATTTTAAAACAACAAATTTACCAAAGAGGGATGCTATTCATCCCGAGAAAAAACGTCTTAAAATCATCCTAAGCTGTTTCCATCCGTTGGAAGCTATGCCTGATGGAGTACATGGGTTGTGTGATATATAAAGGTGGGCCATGGCTTTTGTTAAAACAACATCGTGATTTCTTCGTGACACATATTTTTACTATAACTAGCATTAGTGTTTACAAGGGATGCTATTTATCATGAGAGAAAACGTCCCGAAATCATCCCGAACTGTTTCCAATCTGTTGGATGCTATGCATGATGGAATACATGGGTTGTGTGATATATAAAGGTGGGCCATGACTTTTGTTAAAACAACATCGTGATTTCTTCGTGACACATATTTTCGTTGTAACTAACATTAGTGTTTACCAAAACAAAGAGTAATAACTGTTCCCATTTTTTAGAAGTTTGTGGTTGTTTTACTAGGAGAGTGTGGCTTTTTTTTTGTTTTTTTGAAAAGATAAGAGAGTGTGGCTTTTGATTCATAAAGATGTATTCTTTGATTTGTTCATGGGTTTTGAGGGTTATTGATTTGAATTCATGGAGGGGTTTGGTTTTTGGAGGGGAAATTGGAGTGCTATTGAAGCTAATATTTTAGCCATGTGTAACACTATTTTTTAAGCATTCATAGGGATTTAATAACTGCATGCATTGATGGGTATTCATATTCATATTCTTGTGATTATAGCATGTTGTTGTCAAAGCCAACATAGCAATCTTTATTTGGATCAAAACATACGGTATATGACATCCTTTTTCCTTTTTTGAGGGAACGGTATACGCCATCCTTGATGATTAGAAAAAGATTGAAACATATTATTTTGATGCAATTCACCCATGATCCATTTATTTATTGAAAAATATACTTGCCATGATTTTTCTTGTATATATCTGCCATAATATATTTTTGCAAGCCGAGCAACAAAGCAGTTTCATAAATTTATCTCAAGCTTATAAAAAAAAATCTCAAATTTGTAAAAAGTGGCTTGCGAATTTGGCCTTAAATTGTGTCCAATGATGACCCTTGATCAATCTCATCCGTTGAAGTTTTTAACACATATAACACATATCAATTTTTAACATTCTAACCGTCGCACTTCCCATTTCTCCATAGCCTTCCATCTGTACATACATAACTGAAACTCAATTTGACCACTTCTCCTTTCCTTCATCTTTCATTATTCTTCTCTCCGTTTGACAAATCGCCATTAGCATTTCTGTAGTGGGAGAGGCAGATCTCTTGTTGATTTATGGGTTCTAGATCCTTTTTTTAGTTGTCAATCTCTTGCGTTTAATCGTTCATCTTCTTCAATCTCTCTCTCTTTTGAAGACGTTCTAACGCTTCAACCAGGATGTGAATCAATGAATTATTATGTTTCTTGCAACTTAGATACATAGAAGAGGTAAATTATTCGCAATTTCCCTTATCTTTTGCTTTCTTTAGTAGAGTAATAATAAATAGCAAATACGACTAAAAAAAATAGCGATTCAAGGAAAAAGTCCCACATCGAAAAATTTATAGAAGATTATATGATTTATAATAGATTGACACAGTTTAACAATTGCCGAGCTTTGTAACGCAAGCTTGTAACCTAAGTAGGGGCAATAAGGTGTTGGAAGGTCTTTGATGTGGGCTAAAAAAACTATAAAAAAAAAAACTAAAAAAAATTAAAATAAAAAAAGACAAAAAAAAACTAATTCTTTCGTCACACAGTGTGTTTGGTGTAGGTCTCTACACGAGCTGACTTCAGAGAGCAGCGCAGACACAGTGTTTTCTTGGGTCAACCGTAGAGGGGCACACACAATCTCCAACCAACACCTTTTTTATTTTATTTGATGTCAATTCTGGTCAACATCCAAAGCATGAAAGGGTTGCAAAAGCTGATTCCAACACCATAAGGACCTAGCCAAACCTTATTTTTCCAAATAACCCATCTTTGTTGGCATTCCAGCAAACACATAATGTGCTATTTTAACTTTGACAACTTGGAAGCCGTTAATACACCAAAAAACTAGCAAATAAACAGAGATAGTCCCAACCACAAGAGACACAACATAAAACTTACCACTTTTATCTGGCGGCTTCCAAAGAGGCCGTACAAAGTTGAGCATCATCGTTAAGTTAAAGAAAGTACCACATCGTTAAATTTAAGGGAAATTGTAGCGTTTATAATATATTGTTGAATTAGAACAATCGTCGAGCTTGATAACTCATGCTTGTAACTTAAGTGGTGGCATTAAGGTGTTCAAACATGCTTTGATGTGTGCAAAAAACAAGTATACAGTGAAGGCCTATTTTGGGTCCTAACAAATTCCATAGAGCCCAAATTAGTCTATTTAGTCCCTATTTTTAGTCCTCAACAAATAAAAAGACCCTATTTAGTCCCTTATAAAATAAATTTGAGACAATTTAGTCCATGGATCATTGATTATCATCGAACCTATTTGAGTGACTAATTTCGGTTTTTATTTTTACTAGATCAAATTGTCCTAAATTTTTTTAGTAAGGCCTTTAATGTCCCTTAATTATCTCGGTTTAATTTTGTAAGGGACTCGGTAGAGTCTTTTTATTTGTTGAGGACTAGTGTGACCCTTACAAAATTTGTCAAGGACCGAAATGAATCTTAATCAATAATATATTATAATATGAGATAAGATAAATTGACTTGTATAATTGTCAAAAATAACTTCCTTGTATAGAAGATTATGCACTTTCCATATCATCCATCATGAGCATCATCATGTTTTACATTCACCATCGTTCTTTGTTGGCTTTCTCCGGTTTCTTTGTTTCAACCATACCCATGATACATGGATTATGTTTGCTTTATGCCTAAAGGTGCAAAAACCATACCAATTTAAACCGTTAACTTTATTTTCTTACCAAACAATATCGAGGTTGTGTTCCCCAATTAGAGTGCATAAAGCAATTTGATGGGGAAAAAGACATACTATGTTAGGTATCAGTCATCCGTCAATTCGTTTTCCTATGCCGATGATAACAGTTCTCATGTATTTAAAACAATGAATTGATCAAAATTTCTTGTTGTGATTGGACTTTAATTACCTCAATATTTGATTACATTCTTGTTGAGAGAACAACTAAAATAAGCAAATTGAAAATAGTAAAAATGCTTCAAAAATCAAAGCGAGAAAGCAAAGTAATGTTATAATCTAGTGTAATGATTTTTGCAAATAAAAAGTCTCAATAAATAACTTAAAGTAATATAATATACGAGAAACAAAGAAATCGATAAAATTTCACTAAAAAACAAAATTTTTAGTGATAAAATTATCGTCTGAATCAATCAAATTATCAAAAATTTCAAAGATTGAACTTTAATATCCTAACCTATAGTAAATTTTATTCAAATTCACACGTACATGTACCCTCTAGTCCTATTGCTGCAAGAATGTAAGGAAATAATTGGATTATAAATAAGCATAATTGTATTATAAGCAATAACATCAAATTATTTATAAAGACTTTTATGAGGTACGCTGCAAACCAAATATAACTTTGTGTGAGAAATTGACTTGAAGAATGATGAAAACTACGGACTATACACGTGTAAATTAAGCAACATTGAAGTAAAACAAAAATCCAAATTATAAGCTAATCATATAGAGTGCATAAAGCAATTCTATGGGGAAAAAACATACTATGTTAGGTATCAATCCTATGCCGATGATACAATTCTCATGTATCACCAAAAAATCCTAATGATACATACTATGTTAGGTATCAATCTTACAGTTTGGAGTTAAAAATCCTAAATTTGGAAAATGGAAAGGACCCTTCATTATTAGCAATGTTTGGAGTCAATCCACATGTAAATATGGAAGATAGTTTATTCAACAGGTAAGGAACTCACAATGAGTTTCATAACTACCAGTGGTTTTCACAATACCATATCATATTTAAGTAACTCGTATATTTTGCTTCAATGTTGAAAAAAATAATGTGACCTTAAAAAATATCACACTTATATAAACTTTTTATGAATAAACAACCATTTTAATTGTTGAATTTGTGATACACTGTTATTATAGTCTTTAAAAGTATCGAAATTTAAAATATGTTGCTATTAACTTTTTCTTTTTATAATTTTATGGACGAAATTGATTAAGAAAAAGAGAAACTTGAATATATTTTGCCTATGGAATGTCTCTAAGATCATCCCCAATGGTGAAGCCTTTACCATTTAAAACACGTACCTAATATGTACCTTCATTGGAGAATTTTTTTTGGAAGTCTTCTAAAACCTGGGGTCTCACTTAAGACCCAAATTCTTAAGTGGATTTCACGATACTTTTTATTAAAATAATCATTGTAGTATTGTTTTTGTTGAAATATAAATGATAAAGAGTTATTGATGAAACTCATTTAGACGTTTTGTTAGAGGGTCTCAATTGGAGTGATTGAGTGCTTATTATGCCATGTTATCAAAAAATTTATAATGTATACACGTAAGACCCGTTTAAGACCTCAAAATTGAGGGTATGCATTGTAGATGCTCTAACCGACCAAATTCCACTACCATACAAATCCAAAGATCTACTTCCATAACCTTCTATCTATACTTGACACGTCCCAAACTCAATTCTATCATCTCTACTAATACTCATAAACATAAACATTACTTTCATATCTAAATATTATTCATTCATTCTTCTCTTATTACACAAACCAATCTCTTTTTATCTCTCTGCCCATTGGCGTTTATTTCTGCACTTGGAGAGGCGGATCTGTGGATTCAACAATTCCTCTATTTCTTGATAAATGTCTTTGTTTTTACCCTCAAGGCTTCAACGAGGATTGGAAACAATGAATTATCTTTGTTTCTTGCAACTGACATATATAGTAGAGAGGTAAATTATCCTTGAATCCACTTGTCTAATAATAATAATAATAATAGTAGCAAATAGCGCTCTTAAAAAAATTAGCAATTTAAAGAAGTCCCACATCGTTAATTTTATGTAAGATTATAATATTTATAATAGATTGAAAAATTAGAAGAATCGCCGAGCTTGGTGACGCAAGCTTGTGACCTAAGTAGGGGCATTAAGATATTGGAAGGTCTTTGATGTGTGGAAAAAAAAAACAAAAAAAATTATTATATATTCATCTTTGGTTGTTTGATGTGGATTGTTTGATTCACGAGCTGACTTCAGAGAGCAGCACAAACTGAACCTCCCTATAATACTTGGCGCTCTAAGCCTACTAAAGCACACTCAATCTCCAACCAACACCTTTTATCATTGTTTTTTTATTTTTAATGATTGGTGGTATTGTTTTGTGTTTGGCCTTCTAATTATTATCTATTATCCAAGTTAAGTGATGTCATCTCAAATTTGTTACTAATTTATACTTGTTGCAATCATAATGTTGGCCCTGCTTAGTGTATGCTATGCTCCCAAGTTTGAATAAGGCATGGGCAGGGGCGATGTCGCTTTTGGGAGACAGAGTATTCCAAATCCGATCAAAGGGAGATGGGGAAGAAACAACACTATCACCTAGCACAACTCACAAGGAGGAAATCCAACACCAAACAAAATCAACCACAGAGGAGAAACTACAAAGAACGAGAGAAAGAAAAAAACAGTTGAGGGATTACAAAGGGAAAGAGTTGGGGACAAATATTAGAACAATAGAGCATATTGGTGAAGATTAAGCTTGAAAAATTCTTGTATAGAATATTTTCCCTAAGTCTCCTGTTTTGTTTCAGTTTTTATATAATTGTTATTTGCCATTCAAAAAATAATAATTCCCTTAAGTTACAAAAATTAGATACTTTAGTCTCTTATGTTCTTACCCCAAGAAATCCACTTTAGATTAGATATATTAGTTTTTATGCCAAAGGAATAGCTAGTGTGCCATAATTTAGCATCTTAGATCACTCGAATAAAAATGGTCATCATACATATGAAGAAAAGGAGCCGTGTCGTCAACAATCACGATAGAAATTGAAAAATATTATAAAAAGTATAGAAAGCATAGTACTAGTAATTATTAATCTGCTGATCTGAAGTCTATGAGTGCAGGAGTAAAAGGACATGGGATTTGCTGCAGTCGGAAAAAATCCCGCATTCACGCATTAGGGACATTGTTGGACTGTTTGGTCTTGAATATCAAATAATAGCTACCAATGTTCCGAATGTGTGAATGTGATTAATGAATCAAGGTTTTGGGTACAAATCGATGACCTTTTTCCACGACTGACGTGTGGATATTTCGGTCCACCACCTTGACACATTGTTTCTTGACGAAGAAGTAAACAACTCAGCCGTATCGGCATCAGCAGCAGCCACCAAGTAGTGAATATTGGGAAGATGTGAAAGGTCGGCAAGTGTGAACTCATCACCAGCCAAGTAGCGAGTTTCCCCAAGCCTCTTATCGTACACATCAAGCACTTTCTTGAGCTTCTCTTTACTCTGTCGAATTGCTCCTTCATCTTGTTTGATCTTCATTCGAGGAGCGAATGCAAGCTGAAACACGAGAGTTGAAGAAGGTGGATTGAAGCTTTGTCCTTCAGCTTCTAACCATTGATCTATTGAAGCCTTTGCCAATGGATTTGTACCATACAGTTCTTTGTTCCCTTTCTCTCCATTTTTCTCACATACGTACCGACATATCGCTCTTGACTCTGATGTTATATAAATAATTTTAATTGAAACTACTGATTGATTATTAATTAAGTAAGAAACAATTAATTAACTACTTACCGAAGAGAGAAATGTCGTCATCTTGATATGCAGGTACTTGACCAAATGGCTGAAAATGAAATGAGCAATGTCAAAATTATGATGATGACTAGCTAACAACAAGGTAGAAGAAGTGAAGTGTATGAATTACATGGATTTTGAGGAAATCAGGTTTTCTGTGTTCAGCTTTGGACATGTTGAGAGAGATGAGTTGGAATTGAATTTCTTTCTCATTGAGACATGCCAACACTCTTGAGACGGCGGTTGACAAGGCTGGTCCGTACACTTTCACTGCTGTCGCCATTTCTTCTAACTCTGCGGCCTGCAATTGTGTTAGGTTAGGTAAGTAAGCAGGGCTTTATCTTTTGTATTGTTTGGTCTGTTCTACACCACAAATATGAATGCAATACCGTTGCCTTGCTTTATTGATTCCTATCCCCCTTCAAGGAGGTAAAGTGAAAAGTCATAATGGTAAATAGATAGATTAAGTTGGCGGGGCCCATCACATGGATGGATATGCCCCCACTCTTTTTTCCCAATTCAATTCAATTCAATGAATTCCTTTTACTTTAAATATTGAGTCAGATACATAACAATTATTTTTTCATATATCCTCAGAGAATAGTATACTATTTAAAAAGAAATTTACAACAAGCACACCTGAAAGGCTTTTGCACAGTATAAGACAGAAAATATTCTCCTTCGAGGGGAGCACCTCCAACAAGTAATAAAATGACTTAATAATTCTCTCTCCTCCCTATTCCATACCACTGTTCAATACATATAGT
>Ga0228711_1003298_pt1 | contig 25040 bp, 14 predicted proteins | sample MedpolnodulmetaG_2_FD_177996 | JGI IMG/M metagenome (GOLD analysis project Ga0228711, IMG submission 177996) | Root nodule microbial communities from Medicago polymorpha collected in Santa Monica, California, United States - brown nodules | ecosystem: Host-associated > Plants > Roots > Nodule... | reverse complement strand
TATTATTTGTCAAAAAAACACACATGTAGTATTAAACTCTAAACATATCGAGAAATGTATGTACTCATTAGTAAATTTTTCCGACATATTATTTTTAGACAGCAGGAAAGCCCTAAACCCAAGTGTAGCCATATTTTGCGTTACATTCGATCGATAGGGATTTGGAGAAATCGGCGGCGGCCAAAAGCACCAAAGGACAAATCGGTAGCAAAACCTCATTATGCTTCGTTGTTTTTTTGTGAGTATTTTGTTAAATGTAATTTTTAACAGCTTCATATTTTCGTTTACTAGAACAACGTGATTGGGCTTAGGTCAAAAACTTGATTTTGATTTTATGTTACTTATTTGTAATCACTATTTAGTCAAAACGTGCACATGCACAGGAGCCTGTTGATCCCGAAAAAGATGATGGTAAGAATAGCCCCATTTCTGTGGTGATTTCCAACCCTAAAGTGCTTGATTGCTACATTTGTTTTCAACCCTTAACCATTCCCGTCTTTCAGGTATGCATTTAATTTTTTATTTTATTTTTCACTCTTTTCTAGTGTATGTTACTCTAGGGGCAGATCTATTAAGTTTCTTTGTGGCTAAATAATAGTGTCAAAAAAATTGCCTAATAAAATTTAAGACTGTGTATTATTTCACCTATAATAATAGTTTTATTAGTTCTAGTCCATCAAATAAAGCCACCAACTTCCTCTAACATTTCATTTTTAAAGACATCATTCATATGTTAAAAAAAGAGGGGGGGATTTTGGTATAGCCACACCAACCCATAGGATAGGTCCGCACATGACTCTCAAGTGCAACATGAAACTCCGTTGTGTTGTGGTTTTGAGTAGTGTGGTTATAGCACCAAGGGTATAGCACACATTTTTTTTTGGTTGGGGTTTGAACTTCAAGACCTTGCATATATTATGCATTGTCTCTATTAACCGAGCTAAGCTCATGAGGACAAGGGTATAGGACTCTAAACACAACTTTTACGCTCGCAATTGAGTTATCGATAGCGGTAACCTAATGGTAGGTAGTTCAACAGATTTTGGATAGACTTAGATATTATCGTAAAATTTAGGTTGAATGTAATTCAACCTTATAAAATTGGTTTGTAAGGTGAGGAATACCGGTTAGGATCCTCTCCATTTGATAAAATAAATGGAAGGCTTAAAGGTATGTTTAGTCCTTGCAAATAGGCGTCATTTAAAATTTTGTCCATGTAATCGCTAATCCTGGCGATTTACCCTTGCAAAGTTTAATCATTTAAAATTTCGTCTCTTAACCCACTGAATGACTGCCACGTCATCAAATTTCGTCCCTTAACCCACTTACGTGGCAGTCATTCAGTGGGTTAAGGGACGAAATTTTAAATGATTAAACTTTGCAAGGGTAAATCGCTAGGATTAGCGATTACAGGGACGAAATTTTAAATGGCACCTATTTGCAAGGACTAAACATACCTTTAAGCCTAAATGGAAGTACACAATTTGGAGAGAGATATACACATAAAATAGATAGTGGGTCCTACCACTAAGTGGGTCCCATCATCATTAATTATTTTGTATTTTTTCCAAATTTTTTTGAGTCTATATCTCTCCAAATGGAGAGGATACAAAATGGAGAAGATCTTGACTCGAAGAATACCCCTACTTATAGGAGTTCATCTCTGCTCCATTTAGGCTTCCTCAATTTACCCCATTTCAAGACATAGATGTGTGGCATGTGGAAAAAAATAAAATCAATGGCTGTGATTAAAAGGTTTGGAAAAGACAATTTTTTGATCACCCTACGCGCTCTGATAATACTGATGCAAACTCTCCTTCTTCCTTCTCTCATATAGACTCATATTTAGGCTTTATCTCGTACAATTTGGGAGTCCTAACAAGTAATTCACATTAGAGGGTAAAGTAAGTAATATCAAAATTAATGATGAATATTATAGAGGTACTTCGTTGCAATCAAGAGTTTATAAATTAACGATACGTAATTTTCTCACTTTAGAAGGGCGAATTCCTCCACATCTTATGCGACTTTCTAGGCAGTAGAAAAGAAAGGAGAACCAAGTTGTCCATATAGAGACACAAAATGCTTAGACAAAAAAGGAGAAAGATGCATAACAAATGATGTCTAGTAGTGAAGAGAGTGAGCATCATGATGATGATGAATAAGTGATTAGAGATGGTGACTTTTATTTATTTGAATTTCTTGGATGAGTTATGTTAAGCCTCAGAGAGGCTTGAGACCTATTTGGTTTGAATACTAGTAGCAATGAACTTGATTAATAATTATGAATGCCTTCAATTTTATATATCTTTCTATTTTTGAGCTTTTATATGTGTATGGTATTAACATCTTGTATCGTTTCCCTAAACTTTGATATAGTGGTCATACCCCCCTAACAGCTATAGTGCTATAGCGTTTTCGGGTCCGGCCGCAATTTGTTATTGGGTACATATAATTTGAGAAGAATAAACTAAGAATGATTAGATTTATGTTGGTTATGCTTTTGATTGCATAACTTTCTAACAAGCCTTGCAAAGAATTCTCTTATTTTATTTTAGCAAGTGGTTGAAAGTCTAATTTCATGATTTTTTTTTTTGTTGCAATTCAGTGTGATAATGGTCATATTGCTTGCTCTACCTGCTTTCCTAAACTTAGGAACAAGTGTCCCAAGTGCTCATTGCGCATTAGCTCAAAACGTTGTAAAGCCATTGAGAATCTATTGCTATCTATTGAATTGTCATGTTCGAATGCAAAATATGGTTGCAGAGAGAAAATAAGTTACATTGGAAAGAGGAATCATGAAGAACAATGCATCCATGAGCCGTGTTACTGCCCTCTGCCGGATTGTGACTTTGTTGCATCATCAGAAGTGTTGTCTAAGCATTTCAGCCATAAACACGGGGATTCTCAGACCAAATTTTCTTATGCTCAGTCCTTTATTGTCTCCTTGAAGTCTAATGATGAAACTATTGTTCTTCAAGAGTATAATGATGGCAAACTATTTATTCTCAATAATAGTACTATGCTTTTTGGAAATGCAATCAATATTTGTTGCATTGGTCCAAAGTCTTCTCAGTCCGAGTATGGTTATGATATATTGGCTAGATCTCAAGCATGCAAACCGAAATTTCGGTCGTTAGCGAAGAATTTGCAACGGTTTACTTTATCAACTCTTTCATTAGAGTTCCTTGTGATTCCATTCGGTTCTTCTGTACCTCTCGAGCTAGAAATTTGCATAACCCCCATGGTACCTCCTATATCCTTTTCTTTGCTTGTTTTTTTCCTATCAAAATCTTATTATTTTCTTTTGTTTTGAATTTATACTCTAGCATTTAATCTCAAATTTATCAGTTTTTCAAATGCCAAAAAAAGAATGTTACTGTTTTCTAATTTTCTATTTTTGGATTAGTTCTTGAAATATCAGTCTCAACTCAAATTTTCTTTTATTGATTTAATCGTGAATTTCTTTTGCCCTGTTGTGCTGTAATAAATTTTGCAATCGGTTTTGTTTTCTTTCTGTTGCTTTTATTATTGATTTATGTCTTGGCAAATGTCTTGCAGATGCTAATATACGCATTGACCATCACTGGAAAGAGCACCCCCCTGAGGGTTAAGAGTTCAGACACAATAGCCTATGTGAAGGAGAAGATTCTTGATAAGGAAGGGATCCCAATGCATATGCAACGTCTGATCTTTGCCGGTAAGGAACTAGATAACAGCCTGACCCTTGCTAATTACAACATCCAAGAGAAGTCAACCCTCAGATTCGTCCTCCGCATCATGGGGGATTAGATGACCACCGCATAATCCCCAGATTACTACATCCAAGAGCATGCAACCGTCCACCTCATTGTCTGCTGCCGTTGGCGACCCTTGTCATGAAGACAATCACCATATAAGTTGAGAAGTCATACATTATTGATAACATTGGGTCTTTGACTTTTGCATTTCTTATTAAGAATTTGACTTTTGTTCTTTTTGTTTTGTCTTGAGCTGTATAACGTTTTTTTTTACTTGGATGATTTTCAGCAATTGAATTTTCAATACTTGCTAAAATCGAACAGTATTTTTCACATAGATTACACATTAAGTGACTTCTGCAGTAGAATCTGATTTCATTTTAATTGCGACACCAATGTATCCTGATAGATAAGAGTCAAGTAACATGAATCACTCCCTGTGTTTGAAATAAAAGTAGTGAATTGAGAAGAACTTTAGCTGTATTTGTTATTCTGAGTGAGACAAAGCTAATTTTGTTAGTGTGGTTATTAAAGCCTTACTAAATCTAATTTCGGGCCTTGAGAATTGAAAAATAAGGAATGACTATGCTAAAATGCAGAAGATAAAATGTTAAGTTGTTGATTCATGCAACAGTATGGCAACATGGTTGGATTCGGAGGCCCTACCTTATACTACAAATTGATCTAGAAGTTAATTTGTCATTGAATATAGTTGGTTTCGCAAAAGTGTTTGAAATCTTCATTTTGTAGTGGAAACTGAAACATTTAACACTGCTAGTACTATCAGGGTCTCTAGCGAAAAAATCATGAATGAGTTAGTAGCACATTAACAAACCCCCACTAACAATACTGTATTGAATAAAAAAATATTGCCAAACATGCCACATACGCTCGTTAACTTTTTGCTATACATTGTGTCGGGATAACAAGCATTTCCCTACTAAAATATACTTGTTAGTTGTGCATACACCTTTGCCACAAAAGGGTTTACATGGATGTACGGAGGGACTAAATTAACCATAAAAAATAAAATAAATGATGCGTAGTATTTGACTGTTTTTTTCAGCAGTAAAGGGAATAGTTAAACATAATAAGGAAATGATCTGGCAGGTAGTATTCATTTTAACATTGTCACCCTTCTCCAATTATGACCACAATATGATCAGTTATGCAGTTACTTGAAGTTTCCTTGGTAAGACTAAATGTAACCTTGAAGTAAAACTGTAAAAGGATCACTGCATTGTTAACCCTGGGAACAAGTGTTCTCAAATCGATATTCTCATAGCACAAAGGATCTTTAGCACATTTGATAAAAAATGAACAAAGCAGCGAATACATGGCACAAGCTCTGAGTATCAATCATCGAGAATATCTGCACATCATAACACATAATCAGTACCAGGAGATTTCACTTTGCAGCAGTAAAACATGTTCAAAAACTATTAGTTTGCTCAAATTCTGCTACGCTAGAGTGCTATAGCGCTGTTACAGCTGCCATTTGACTACATAAACCATCGCAGAACAATAATAATTTATTAAAATTCCATTATGCTGCATGCAACTGAAAAATTTGTTTTCACTTGGCATCATCGAAAATTGTCATAAACCCTCAGAAAAACTAGTATCAAAGTAAATTTATCAAAAAAACAAAACACCACAGTTCATGAACTACATGGATGACAATATAAAGAAATAGCTTAAGAGTGAAAAAGTAAATCGAAAGCTTTGAAACTCGAAACTCATAACATAGCATCATATAAGCACGATCAAATCGTGGATTTAAATATAGATACCATAAATATAATGTGTGCGTCATTTGGCAAATCTTGCGTATTCATGCCATCATGGTTAATAACATTCAATAAAGATCAAGCAGGTATTTTTATTTTTTTAATAAATAAATAAAGATCAAGCAGGAAAAATTGCAGGATAAACTTTAGTGTTATATTGAGAAGTATATCAAATAACAAATTATGATTATTAACCACAATATAAACATGACCAAACTATTTCGATCAAATTACGTCATAATGCCATTTGTTTGAATTAGTTCACAAAAATACGCATTAACTTGGATACATTTTATATCACAAAAATGTGAATAGGACTGGTGGCTAACAGAACAAAAACAGAATTATATTTCTGATCAAGGCAGTAAGATGTCTCTTTGACCACCTATTGAGGAGCTGTGATCCATTTCACCTGATAAATAGTCACAATTTCTTAACACATATTGAAACAAATTAACCATGATGGAGCCATATAGAGCCGCAGTATCCTCCATGGCGCTGCCATACTTCACAAATTGGCCATGTCGGTTGTCACTAAAGTGGGGGGAGCCAATAAAATGTCTTATTTTATTTTTGTTAAGTGGCATAGTGTTTTCAAACTCCCTTAGATTTTAATTTTTTTTTTTGTTGCGAAAGACATGTTAAGCAGCTTGTTTTTATTGTAAATTATGACATAAATTTTTTGTTGTCTCTTCCAAATTGGTCGTTTCTTGTATATAGAAGTGATTTCTTGTGTTTTAAGTGTTCTTGCTATACCCACATCTTGTTTTATTGTGAAAATTCTCCAATGAGAAAAGCACAAAGTTAGTCCTTGAGCAGGTGTATGAGTAGGTATTTTAAGGAGCGTGTTCTAACTTTAGTGGTAAATTAACCCTTAAAAATTTTCAGAGTAAAAGTAGTATAAGTTTGTGTGGGGAAATAAAAAGGTCAAAGAAAAAAAAAAGATATATATATATCTTGTTATGATATGAAAGAAAAAGAAAAATGGCATCTAAAAAATTTACCCAAAGTAAATAAAGCAAATAATTGCTTTCCTTAAAATGAGGATGGTCACCTTACAACCAAAACGTGTTCAGATGCAATGGTGTATCGAGAGTAACCTCTTTACTAGCGTCTGCCCCACTCCCCGAATATTAAAAATAAATATGTCAAAATGACCAAAGAATTTCCTTCTCTCTTATATGAAATGAAGAAAGAACTTTTCTCAGTTGGTTTAGTGTTAAGGTTAGAACATGTTTCCTCATAATATATATCTTATACAGGAGCAAGAAAAGGGCTGGACTTCACAAACACACTCACTTGAGACTTGTTGTTGGGTTGAATAAGATCATAAGAAATGGTTGAAGTTGTGATTAGTGTACATTTGAAATAAAGTCTTGGAGGAGACAAAAGTTCTTGATTGTTATTGTCATATATTAATTATGTTTTTGTTGTTATGTTTATGTCTTTTGTTTGAGGACAAACAAAGATTCAAGTATGGGGGAGTTTGATGAGTCAATAATGAGTCATTAATTAGTGTCTTTTATTTAATATTCAAGTTTATTTTAATTAAATTTAACATGTTTTTATTTCCTTCTAGAACTATTTTACTTCAATTGCAAGTTATTTTATTTTAGGAACAAATATTTGAAAGATGGAGTCTTGGAGCAAAAGAAAGGAGAATTTGAGCTGATTCATGCCAAAAATATGAAGATCTCCAACAAAAATATCTTGTGCAAGGATTCATGTCAAAAAATATGAAGATCTCATACAAAAATATCTTGTGCAAAGAATTTGAAGATCTTGTACAAAAATATAACAAGTGGCGCACCCCTTTTGCCCTTTTGCTGCTTTTGATTCTTCGACAAAGCTGCCTATTTTAGTATTTCTGACCTAGAGCCCATGGTTTCTTGTGCAACACTTTAGTGATTTAATTCTTGGGGCTCAAGTCAATGTTAGACTATAAATAGAGCAGCCATCTAGTTTGTAAAACCACCTTTTGTTCTTGGAATAAAAGTTCACCTTTATTTTATTTTTATGTTCTTCTTCTTCTTCTCTTCTATGTTTACAATGAACGTGAGTGAGTAGACTCTTCTTGTCTTGGGATTGTTGGATAAGTCTAATGACGTAATCCTAATCAAATCAAGCCATAAACCCTAATTTTATATAAATCTACTTTCTAATCTAATTTCACCGTTTTTATAATGAATTAACAAATACCAAATTCATAAAGCGACAACGGAGGGTTAGTATTTGTTAATTCATCATCACAAATATCAATTCATAAAGCGACAACGGAGTTTTGATATTGGAAAGCGAAATTAGACAAGGATTGCGAAACATGAGAATAGTCTAGCAAACCTTGAAACAAATACAATTTCGTTCTTCAAGGATTCTAATAGCAATCAACCATGAGAATAGGCGTGGTTGCTAGAGGAACACACTCATTGATTTCGAGAGAAACTTTGATACGCTTAAGAGAAACTTGTCTTTAGAAAGTAGGTCCAATATAAAGTTTAGGTTTAGGGTTTGTTTGTGAAGGGTTTGTCATCAAGATGAACCAATAATCCAAAGACACCTTTTATTATTATTGTTATTTTCTTTCAATTAAAAATCCAAACGTTTTAACCTTTGAAACTTTCATCTAATCATTATTAAAAGTTAATTGAATTCATAACTCGTTGTTGGAACGATACTCTTTTTACTATTTCGGTAGAACCGTACACTTGCGGTTTTACTCATCAATGAATTAAAAAAATATATATATTGGAAACTACACTTATTATATTTCTATATTTCAGGGATTAAATCGGAGAGAGGTTGATCGTTTAGGGTTCCAAATTGATGGCTTAATCAATGTATATTCCTTAGTCCAAAGGGTTGTGCAATTAAATTAAAATTTCAATAGCTACTGGCTTACCTCTGCCAAAGAAAGATTAAGATCCTTCCTGATAGCATCTTGAGTTGGAGATGAAAATTCAGTCTAGAAAAATAAAAATAACAAAAATTATATAAAACTCTTGAAATTGTATAAAATAATTGCTGATTTAGAGAGAAGTAAAGACTTACACAAGCACCAAATTCATAAGAACCACAAACTGCAACCAACGTGGTGAAATAAAGCATCCATGGATGATGATGATGATCAGTGCATGCATGGACAAGTTGGTTGTTTTGTTCCCCTATCAATGGTTCTCTCATTCCTTTCTGCTTACCACCTTCCACATCCTCTTTGATTTCCATGTTCACTCCTAATTACTTGTGTGTGTATAATCTCAGTTCCTTGTAGCACTGGTGACTATGATAGCGACTGTCTATACATGAAAAACTGTAAAGAATGCTGCTATTTTTTTTATTGGCCTAATGGTAAACACGGGTACTCAATTAAATACAGAGGGGAAAATGCTACTACCGGTTCGAAATTGGAATTCCACATAAAATGTCCTCAGATTCGAACCACTAACATGTAACAAATGCAAGTATTGCTATAAAAGGAAGGCAGTTTATTTAGGTTTATTACTTTAGAAATCTCTTAATAATTCAAAGACATTTAACATCTAGGACCTGGCTGGATCTTACCTGTTAGAAAAAATGGTAATGGGGAAGATACAAGAGGAAATTGACAGATCTTTAACATTGAGATGCATTTGAATGTAGGAAAAAAAATCAATGGGTATTTGAATGGTTTTCTTTTTTAGGAATCACACCTTATGCATCTCTTTTGTCATCTTGATGCGGCATTGTTCGATTCTATATCTTGTTGTGATGTTTGTTTAGTTTAGATTGACATGTTAATTACACATTCAATCATTTTGATATTTAGGTTACTTTAGTTTTATCACTTTTCTCGAGATAACGTTAACAATTTTATACAATTAACATGAACAATCGTGATATTTGGACACCCCATCATTTCCTACACTCATTCAACATTTTTTATTATTTATCTCTCTCGTCTTACCACATCGCAAATTTATCACATCATTCTATCTATATTTATCTCTCTTAAGGTGTATACACTAGTATAGCTAATATAATGTGTACACCAAATATTCTCCAAACACAAGTGTGTTGTCACTTTTATTGCATGTTCATCTTTTTCATCTTTATCACATCATTCTATCTATATTTCTCTCTCTTATTTGGTTTTTAGTTGTTAACCCTCCAAATTCTATGAGAAAGGACTCTAGTAATCTAGAGTTTGACCGAGATGTAAGTAAAGTCTGATCAAAAATTGTTTCTCTCAAAAATTGTTTTTTTTTTTAAGTCTTATGATAAAACTATTGTTTTTAAGAGAAAAATGATGGCAAACTATTTATTCTCAATAACAGTACTATTCTTTTGGGAAATGCAATCAATATTTATCGCATTGGCCCAAGTCTTCTCCGTCCGAGTATGGTTATGATATATTGGCTAGATCTCAAATGAAAATTGATTTTCTGACATTGAGAACTTCACAATGACACAAGAAAATTACGTAAAAGCCTCCAACGGTTGTTAACAACCGTTGGGCTAACCGACGGTTGTTAACAACCGCTGACTCCAGAGGCAGTTAACTGTCGTTGTGTTCGTAATATATTCATTACGCAATTTTAATTATTTGAATTCACGTTAGATTTAACCAGTATTTATTCATTACGCAATTTTTATCCAAATTCATGTTAGATTTAAAATTGACTTTTCTTTAATACACATTTTTTATTTGAATTTTTGTATTTCATATAAATAAATGCAAATAAAAACTAAAATAAAGGAACACAAGTAATAGATATAAAATCACATTTTATTAATATAATAATACATTTACAATGGGGTAAAACTAAATCTACTTCGTCGTACCAATAACATTAAAAATAACATCTTCGTCGTACATTTATTCCTTAATAGGTGGGGTCATCTTTGTCATACCAATAACATTAAAAATAACATCTTCGTCGTACATTTATTCCTTAATAGGTGGAGTCATCTTTATTCCTAGAACTTCTGGATACTCTTCTCCAAGATACTCATACAAGACAACACCAAGATGACCCAAAATTGTTCCTCTCGTCGTACATTTATTCCTTAATAGGTGGAGTCATCTTTATTCCTAGAACTTCTGGATACTCTTCTCCAAGATACTCATACAAGACAACACCAAGATGACCCAATGACCCAAAATTGTTCTTCACCTTTGCATTCTTGTTGTTTAATAATGCATTTAACTACCGTTTGGGTTAAAACAAAGGAAAAAAAAACACAAACCATAAACCCTAAATCCTGGGGTAAAACCTATTCAAAGAAACCTCTTGAAATTTTCAAATTTTCAAAGAGGCTTATTTCAATGAAAGGCGAATGATGACAAACCAACATTTTGTAGAAGAAAGAGGAAGAATGAGTGTAAAGAGGAGAGAATGTGAGGAAATGAGAGTAAGGATGAGAGAATGTGAGGAAATGTGAGAATGTGAGGGTTTTTATACGGGAAAAATGTAGAAAAAGTAGGTTGAATGTTGAAAAAATAGGTTGAATGAATGATGGAAAAAGAAGTTGAATGATGGAAAAAGAGGCTGAATGTTGAAAAAATAGGTTGAATAATGAAAAAAGAGGTTGGTTGAATGATGAAAAAGACGTTGCATCCCAGAACGCACGTAGCGGCAATTAACAACTGTTGGAGCCAGCGGTTGTTAACAGTCGCCGGTTAGCCCAACGGTTGTTAACAACCGCTGGGGGCTTTTACGTAATTTTGTTGCGTCATTGTGAAGTTCTGAATGTCAGAAAAGCAATTTTCATCTCAAATATGCAAACTGAAATTACAGTCGTTTGTGAAGAATGTCCAACGGTTTACTTTAGCAACTCTCTTCATTAGAGTCTCTAAAGGATTGATCAAGTGCATCCTGTGTTGTACGTATGACCAATTAAGGGTGTGTTTATTTCAACATTAAAAAATATTGATTTTAGGTTAAAAGAATATAGAGATTTCTTTTTAGAGATTTTTTAAAAAAAATTGAAGCTATTTCTGTTTGTTTATTATCATAAAATCGTTTTTCTTTTAAGATTTGAATCTCTTACACTTGAGTTCCTTGTTTTTAAAAAGAAAAAATAGGAGTAAATAGGCAATTATCCCCTGAAATTGTAAGTTTCGTCAATTACCCCCCTGAAATTAACAAAACTTCAATTACCCTCTGAAATTGCACAACGTTAATCAATGTACCCCTTCCGTCAAATTTTCTGTTAGTCAACATGACGTTTTGCAAATACCCCCCTGAAGTTTTGCACTTATGTGCAAAATGCCCCCCGAACTTGAATTTTTTTTTTCTCTTATCCTTGATAAATGTGGAAGGGGAGATGAAGAAATATCAATACTACTATAATCCATCCATGGATTTATATGCATACCCAAAAATTGGATACCTAGAAATCAATAAAAATAGTTCTGTTTTTTCTTTTTATGAATAAATTCAAAGTTTAGTCAATGCTAGTTGTAACTTCTCTCTTCAAGTTTACTTTTATTATCATGTAAATGTAAAATAAATCATGAAAGCAGATTGATTTACATATTCTTCTTTGCATGACATACACTTATATTTCCTTGTGCATGTTATCTCAAGCTACAAAGTAGCAGATTATCAACTATATGCAGGTATTTCAATAATCTCTTCTTTGCGATCATTCTTGTTTTATATCAGGGTTAGATATATTTTTAATGCTTATAAAATAATTTTTTAAAATTTGGTCCCTACATACATTTCAATTTAAGTCCTTGTTTTGAAACCATTTTTTACAAAATATGTGTGTTTTTTGTTCCTCAAACTAAGTAGTCTCTTTAAAAGTAAAAAGACACTAAAATTGAATAAAAAAAATTCATAAAGAAAAAAAAAACATAACTATTTGTATTGATTTTTTGGACATATTTTATCCATTCTTTTTTAATAATATATCTTATAAAAGAAGTAATTGATGATATCAAACTTTGCACTCATTTGTTGATGTTATTTAGTTTCAAATAAAACAATTTTTGGTTTTGAAATTAGTTGTTCATAACTCAATTATTTTGAAATAAAAAACAAAATAACAATTCCCACTTCAACAGACAGTATATAAAACTGAAAAGTCTAAGGTCCATATGTAGAGTATACTCTAAGTTAATTGTTTGTTTTAATATCTTTTGAGTTAAGGTTAAGAAGGAAAAAAAAAATTAAGTTCAGGGGCATTTTGCACATAAGTGCAAAACTTCAGGGGCTATTTGCAAAATGTCATGTTGACTAACAGAAGAATTTGACGGAGGTGGTAAATTGATTAACGTTGTGCAATTTCAAGGGGATAATTGAAGTTTTGTTAATTTCAGGGGGGTAATTGACGAAACTTATAATTTCATGGGGGTAATTGCCTATTTACTCGAAAAAATAGATTTTGAAAAAGCAACTAAGAATAGCTTTTCATTTTGAGGTTAAGGGCCCGTTTGTTTTTGGTTTTAAAAAAATATATTTTTCTTTGTATTTTTAAAAATGGATATTTTAGAAATTTTCTCAAAAATAGTAGAAGTTATTTCAAACTCATTTAGCATAAGTTAGAAATGAAATTTTGTCATTCACTAAATTAAATATTCATTATTAGAGATTTTACATAGTAAAAATCACATATTTTTTCAAAGTGACATCTTTCAAAAATGATTTTTATGAAAAGTTGTTTGAAATAGCTTTATTTTAGAGATTTTTTCAAAATTTGAGTATCCAAATTTTTTTTTAACAAAATGATGAAATACTTAGAATTACATTTTAAGATAAACTATTCAAACAGATTTTTCATTTCAAACTTTCCTTAAAAATTTCTGTTAAAAAAATATTACACTATAAAAATCTATTTTAAAAAAAGGTAAAACAAACGGGCCCTAAAAATGATTTTTTTTAACAAAATAGATTTTTTTAAATCTGAAACAAACACTAAAAAAATAAAAATAAAAGTGTTTTTTGTTTAAAAAAATAGATTTTGTTTTAAGAAAATCTCAAACAAACGGATACTATGTCTATAAAATTTTAAGGAATTATTTCAGAAACTCCCAAAATGATTAATTTCAAAGATCATCTTGAAATTCCCTCAACAAAAAAAAAAAGATGAATTTGAAATTTCATTCTTTTAGTATCAAATCATTCAATGTATAATTACAAAATTTTGGTCACCGGGGCAGTATCACTGTTCTTCAAAGGTAAACAAAGTTAATTAAAATAATTTCATCAAAAGTTCCACCCAAAAATTTGAAAGATTTTATGTTTGATTAACAATGAGTCTATCCTCCCAGGTCAAAATTACTACAACAACTAAAAAAGGCTTAATGGTTATGGTAACTTCTTCACACCCGTTACAAAGTGGTAAGATAACTTCACAGGACTGTGTGGGTTTAAATTTTGACATAATGCAACCGTCTGAAACAACACGGTTCATAATACTTCCTAGTTCCTACCTTTGCCTACTTTGAGTTTCTTCTGTTTGAGATGAATGAGAATGATGAAAATGTTGTTGGTGAACAAACAGAGTTGTTGGTTTTCATAATTCATTGCCTCAAGTGGAATTTGTGATGAGGGTTGGTTAAGTCTTCAGCTGAGCTTCTCATAGAGAAAGACTTGATTTCTTTAGTTGAAAATTGTCAGCTTGCACTTAAAGGTTCTATTGGAGTTGACTCAATTGGAATTGTTGAATATGCAAGTTTCTTGGTTCAGGAATCAACGATGAAGCAGTTGAAGGTAGTTATTGAAGTAGAAGTTCGAGAGGAATCAAAAAATTTGGGAGGATAAGATGTTTAAAAGTGGTCTTTCCTCTCTTGAGAGTGGTTTAGGAGCAATTTGCAAGGTGCAGAGGGATAAAACTCAATTACAGTATCAATGGATGAAATATAATAGGTTTTAGAATGCTTTAGAGTATACATCATGAACCAATGAAATCAAGACAACCAATGTGAATTATAAACAATAAACAATAGTGAATTCAATCATCAAATATAGAAACAAACAATATAAAAAATATGAATGTTGATTCATCAACTTGCATCCTTTGTTGTTTTTTCACCAAACACTGCAAATCGCAAACTTCCTACGCATTGATGGTTGACTGTAATTGTTCAAGGCTTTTACCTTTGGTTTCTGGAACTACTAAGACTATAAATAATATAGCTAGTGCATTGATTGCAGCATAAAGAATGAAGGTACCTGAGAATCATTAATACAAGTAAATTTGCAAGTTGTATAGGATTCTTGAACTTAAATGGAAAAATAGTTGCCATATAATAGTGCTTATCATTACTCCTTTAAATGAAATAAAGCTGGGAAAAAAATGTATTTACCATAGGAGCTCCAACCCATTAGAAAGTTGAAAGTATAGGAGCATAACCATGCACCAAACCAGTTCACTAATGTGGCTATACTTCCGGCCTGCCCTTTAATATTGGCAGGAAATATCTGAAACATAAGGTAATATTTGAGCAAAATTGGTGCCATCTTTTTACCAAGTAGAATCATACTAATTCTAATAAACCTGATAAAGCATACACATTTTATAACAGGTATATATAGCTCCTCCCGAAATCTAAGTAAAAGATAAGCAAAGAAGGGATTGGATGGGGGCATACCTCAGACATCAAAACCCATGGAATCGCGCCCATTCCTATTGAAAATGATCCTATGTATACCTAATATCAGCAATACAGAGAGTAATTTCACATGTAGAATGAATTCGTATTTTTGAGACACGTAATAAAAAGGCATCAACAGAGAAAGAGTAGTAGCTATACCAGTAAGCCGCTTACGGCAAGTGCTGGGACTGCTCCCATAGCCACATTATGAACCTGATACTCGCACAAGGATATCAATTTTGCATGAATATTATGATTAAAAACTTGAAGCTGTAATGTTCTTAGTTCGGATATGAACCTTGAGATAGAATGCAACTGCTGTCAATATACATCCCACAACTAATCCCAATCCAGATACCTAATGGAAACAGAAATAACAATAATAATATTATATATGAAGAGGACAAGCAAATATATGTTTGAAGATAAGCTTTTTTTGTGCTTTGGAATTACCAAAATTAGGGGCTTCCTTCCGGCTTTATCTATGAAGACTGCTCCAGCACCTGTGATCACAATCTGCGAAATTCAAAAACATAATTGAGTTGGTTTGAAGGGGGGTAAAAATCAAATTTTTCATGATCTATTGGGTAAGTTGAAAATAAGGACCTGGAAGATAGCAAAGAGTATGCTCCCGGTTGTGGAAGGAAATCCTACGACAAAAATACATAAATACGCCAGAATAAAATAAATATCTGAGTTCGTCATGAAGTTAAGTTTTAAAACATGATTTCATTATAGGTTTTATGCAATTGTCAGACTTTGAATGAAGGGTTACAATTAGAGAAATACCTGCTAGGTCAAAAATACTGCTGGCATAAAAGCAAATTCCATTGATTCCACCCAATTGCTGGCAGACCATAAGCCCTACTCCAATCTGGTCATGAATAGATCAAAATTAGTTATCTCTATGTCTTTACTCTGTACTTGCTTGGACTGAAAAAATATAGGAAGATTAAAATTTTGATTGGGAATCACATGAGATTTGCTTAATACAACAATATGAGAAGGTGGAAAATAAACTATCATTTTCCACACGAAAGCCTTAAAGAAAAAGAACTAATATCAAAAGTGGTATTATAATTACCTACCGTGAGTGAGCGCAAATATCTTTTCTGAAACAAATCCAGCCCATTCGGTTTTGCGAGCTGTTCTAAACTAGTTATATAATCCTGTGTGGCAGTGAAAGATACACCAACTTAAAACGGCATGATATTTGGAATTCTGTCTTTAACATTGTGCATGAAGCCTGAAGGCAAGGTCACTGAAATGTATCCAACAATAACACATGTTAACCTGAATTTCTTCTGCTTCTTGAGATACATCAGCATCTTTACCACGTAGTATTCTCAATGCTTCCACAGAATTTTTCGTGTGTCCTCTCTTTGCCTGCAGTCATTATTTGGTCGGTACTCAGCACTCTTGATATGATAATCACTTCATACTTTACTCTAAATATATGAAAATTTATTACTTACCAGCCATCTAGGAGACTCCGGAATGAAGAACAGACCTAAAAGCAACACAGCAGTGGGAATAAGGCCTGCAATTGCAGACACTTATCAAATACTGAAAAGTTTCAATTAATTTATAATATAAATTTTTATTTTCTCCATATAGTCTTCTTCTTAGTGGAATTATATTCAAATTGCGAAGAAAACTGACCGATTATAGCTAAAGCCCTCCATGAAAGTACTGTTCCAATTATGAATGACCCAGATGCCCCACAAACAATCATGAACTACAAAAGAAGATGAAGAAGAAGAAAAACAAATTTCTATGTCATTGCTACCTTATTGCATATTGATTTAGATACTTATACATAAGTTATCAACTTATTATCATGGACATGAAGTTACAATGTGTAGCAAAAACATACCTGATTTAACGTGGTCAAGGCTCCTCTGCGTTCTTTTGGTGCAATTTCTGCTACGAAGATAGGAACCTTATATATATATAATACATCAAATGTAAGGTCACTTTATCAACTTGAACATATGCAAGTGTCTTAAAATGGATTTTTCAGAATCATTTCATTGACAAACTAAAACCAACCACAAATGAAAAAACTCCCATTCCATATCCTGTTAGTAGTCTCCCAATATCCAAAGGAACTATACCCTATATGTATAAGAGGTAAAAAAAGGTTCAGTTAATCCTTGGAGAACGGTTATGAGTTATGACAAAAAACATCACAAAAGTTTTGTCGTAAGAACCTCAGAAAAGTAAATAACAAGCCACCCTGCAATGCTGAAAGCGCTTGACACTCTCATTGCCTGCATATATGTTGCAAAACCAACTTTTTATTTACCTTGAATACCTCCAAATAAAAATAATTAAACATTTGGAAGTTAATTCCAAAACAACCATCATAATTTTCCTGAAGTTACCCCCTTTCGTCCAACGAATTCGGCAATAGGTCCACTTGTTATTGCACCAATCATCGCACCAAAAGTCAAGATGGAGCCAAACAAGGAGTACTGCATTGTGCAGGCATTCATTCAACGAAAAGCAAAGAAAATTACATTAAATCCAGGTCTGATTTTCCATCACTGGGATCAAATACGTTGTGTAAAAATTATACAAACATGTTGAGTACATGATAATCATGATTCATGAGTTTGCCACACAAAAACTAGTGTTGTCAATGTTTATATGTAAGTTCTTTACAACACTGACATGCATTTTAGTCTTGAAGTCAAGTTTTATAATTTAAGAACATTGTATTAATTTCTTGCTGCAAATTGCTTAACAGTTCAGGAGCCAAAGCTCAACTGTATGTTAATCATTTTCAGTGAATATCACTTTCTCTCCATTTTGGTAGTCCCTAAACTATGATTAATCCATCTAGTCCTTAGGTTCCTTTAAAAATATGAGAGAGAATGATCACTCAAGGACTATCTTGATTTTGTTTAGGGACTACTTATTAAATTTCTATAGTTCTGCCGGGATCATGTTGGAGAGAGGGTCATAGTTAAGGACCAAACTGGTAGTTTATTCTCTGTGTTTTCATTAGGCCAAAGGATTGTGTAATTAAATTAAATTTTCAATAGCTACTGGCTTACCTCTTCCAAAGACAGATTAAGATCCCTCCTTATAGCATCTTGAGCTGGAGATGAATATCCAGTCTGGAAAAACAAAAATAACAAAAATTGTATAAAATAATTGATTTTTTGTTTTTGTTGATTTTTCATGTGTAGATCAGAGTAAAGACTTACACAAGCACCAAATTCATAAGAACCACAAACTGCAATGAATGTGGTGAAATAAAGCATCCATGGATAATGATGATCTTTGCTTGCATTGACAAGTTGGTTGTTGTGTTCCCCCAACAATGGTTTTCTTATTCCATTATGCTTACCATCCTCCATTTCCTCTTTGATTTCCATTTTCGTTCCTATCTGTGTGCGTAGTACAATTTTAGGTTCTTGTTAGTTGGTAGTATTGATGATTATGATAGTGATAGTGTCTATATTGGAAACACTGCAATGAATGCTGCTATTTTTTTATATTACTGGCGTAGTACTCAAATAAATACATTCGTCATAAACATGGATTTCACATAAAATGTTCTCAGATTTGAAGGTCAATCTCTTAATAATTCAAAGATTTATAACATCTAGAACCTAGCTGGATCTTATCTGTAAGACTGTAGCAAACATGATCAAAATTGGCAGATCTTTAACATTGAGAATCAGCATTTGAATATAGGAAAAAATCAATGCGCATTTGAATGATTTTTTTTTTTTGCACAAGAATTGAATTTTGTTTTTAAAACTCATTTGGGTTGGTTTGGTGGTATCGATTTGGGACATGAAAGTGTGTTCTTTCTCAATGTCTCAACTTTGATCCTGCCCGGTGCCAGTTTGAAATGACTAATTTAGCTTCTTCAGAAAAATATTTTGTTTTTATTCTTGATCTACTCCACTAATTTGAACGCATATTTTGTTAGAAAAAAATTGTTTTGCTAGTTAAAGATCTCTAATATAGATTTATTTATGTTGTGTATTTGTTTATCATGAGACTCTAATGTTGTTCTCCTCTATGCAATCTTTGACTTTATTTGGTTATCGGTCAAATATTTTAGCTATATTTTAAAATTTGTGGTTGTTTTTTAAACGGTCAATGTTAATAAATGTTATTACTATATGTTGGAAATGAAGTTTAAACTATTAACCTCCTTAGTATTCTGCTCGATAAATCCTAACTTCAGTCTCTCTCAAAAAAAAATCCTAACTTCAGTCACTAAGTCAACTTTATATCCTTGAAATTAGTGTAGTAGTCATTTGTGTAACTACACAGTCGGATAAAGAGTAAATACTAAGTTATTCTTTTTTGTTTAGTGTTAATCCTCTGATTTTCAGAAAAAATAAGTTATGATAATTCATAGTTTGATTAAGAAATAAGTAAAGTAAGAAAAAGAATACTAATTCACTCTTTGATATTATATGAACAAATTATATTAGTTCACATATTATTAATTTTTTTAATATGATGTTTAAAATAGAGAAATATTAATGAAGTTTATTTGTGTGTAGATTTATTATCAAATGCATCTGTTATAATGTGAAAAATAATTTGGACATATGTTGCAAATTATGAACTAATATATTTTTTGCAACATTTGATAATTAGGTCATAATTTTGGTCACAATTTTTTTAGTTTAAGTCTTATTTAAAAAATTTATACAAAATAATGAAAAATCTTGTTGGGCCTTACAAATATTCCGGGTCAGAATCGGGCGCCCATTCTAAAACCCTTTCTCTAAATCTCGTTTCATTTCACATTTCTTCTATCTCTGAACCTAAAACCCTCATCGCCCCCAAACCTTCATTTCTACGATTCGCTTCAATGGCTACCTCACTCGCTCTCAGAAACTCTTCTTCTAAACGTCTTTCACCTTTTCTCTTCTCCTCTCAATTCCACACTTCTCTCACTCGTTCACCGATTTCTCAATCACCTCTCACCGATGACGCTACTCCTTCCTCCGCCATTCCTTGGTGGAGATCCATGGCTACTTTCAACAGAACGTAGTTTCTCTCTCTAACGATTTCTCTCTCTTCAATTTTTTGAAATTGGAACTATTGAATTGATTTATTCTGTTTTTTTTTATTTTGTTTGCAGAAAGCCTCATGTTAACGTCGGAACTATTGGACACGTGGATCACGGAAAAACGACACTAACTGCTGCAATCACCAAAGTAAGTATTTGATTTCTCCGATTTATTGTTTCGATGTTGGTTTAAATTTTAAGTGACATGAGAATTTGGTGTTAGGTTAATTAGGGTTTAGTGGTGATGAAATTGATTGATTTTATTGTGTAGGTTCTTGCTGATGAAGGGAAAGCGAAAGCTGTAGCTTTTGATGAAATTGATAAGGCTCCTGAAGAGAAGAAACGAGGGATTACAATTGCTACGGTTTGGATTTTGTTTTGTTACTTATTCATTCAGTGGATTGATTTGTTGCATTTTCTATGTTGTGTTTTGCATTTTGAGATTAATTGCATCTAATCAAATCACGCCCTATAGATATTTGATTGGATATATGTGTAAAAAGAAGTTTTACACTGTCAGTGCATACAGATTAAATCCTTGCTTCTTTTTTTTTTTATGGAAATGTAAGTAATTGATTGTTTAATTTTCAGGCACATGTTGAGTATGAGACTGCGAAAAGGCATTATGCTCATGTTGACTGCCCTGGACATGCCGATTATGTTAAAGTAAGGTTTACATTTGGGAAAAATATCTCCAAGAAATGTATTGTTTATGATTTAATTTCTGTACAATGACTTTATATCCATGTTTTAACAGTTTTTTGACCTATTGGAAATAGGTTTTGAGAAGTGATGTTATGATGTTTCAAGAGAATAAAATATGATTGGATATCGTGCTTTACACTATCTGTTTTTATATATATTTGCTAATTAATTAGCTTACTGACGCAAGATGGCTAAGTTTTTTAAGATTTATCAAGCGGTTGAATACTTTTACCTAGGATTATTTATAATTAAAGGTGGTGGAATGAGCTCAAGTAATTTAGGCTTTAACATAATTATGTATTTGATCCATGTCATAGAGATTTGATTAAGTTTTATGTTGGTTGTCGGCTGCCTAACACAATCCTCTCCTTTTATCCTCGCTTGAGACGGTAAAAAAACTAAGATGGAAATAAAATGAGCATAGCAGATATGAGAATGTTGCATTGAATATGCAGTAAGACTAGACAAGATAGGATTAGGGTCGACCTATAGTAGAAAAACTGTTGGAAACTCAGCTTAGGTGGTCTGGGCTTGTGGAGAAAATACCCGTAGAGTAGATAAGATGAAGGGTAGTCAAATCGCTAGAGGCAAAGTAAGACGTTGAAAATCTATAAGAGAATTTATTAAGAAATACCTAAAAATTATTCAGTTTAATATATATATATATATATATATATATATATATATTCACCGAACATTATGGTGTCGTTTGATCCATGTAGCCAATCCTACTTATTGTTGGTGGGATAAGAATCGGTCGTTTGTTGTTATAAGCTTTAACAGAATTCTCAATATTGTCAATTTGGGTGTTTGTGTAACTCCATCCTCTATTAAAATTGAAAATGCAAAGGAGAATTCAGATTAGTATGTATCTATTTCTAATTCTAATTCTAACCATAATATGTAAGGAATTAAAAAAATAAAAAGGTCACTTAAAAGTTTGTCATGGTTTTGCTGTTTCTCATATAACAGGTTTGTGTTGCACTGCTTTAGTATTTCAGCATGCCTTAATGTCCTTTTGGGTGTTTCTATATTTGTCTTTTATGTAAATCACAAATGATTTTTTTTTCAGCCATCAACACTATTTGATGAAGAATGCTTCTGCGGTTTTGCGTTTGTGCAATTATGCATATATTGAATAATTGTTTGTTTTGTAGAATATGATTACTGGAGCTGCCCAAATGGACGGTGGTATCCTTGTTGTATCTGCACCTGATGGCCCAATGCCTCAAACTAAAGAGCACATTCTTCTAGCTCGCCAAGTAGGTATTTTATTGAAATGGTTTGTAAACAATAAATGCAAACTTTTAGGTCTACCGTTACTTTCTTGCTTCTAAGGTCAATAGTCATTTTATTTGTACGTGAATTGTGCAGGTTGGTGTGCCATCTCTTGTGTGCTTTTTAAATAAAGTTGACGCTGTAGATGATCTAGAGTTGTTAGAGCTTGTAGAAATGGAGCTTCGTGGTGGGTTTTTCTCCAAGATTTCACCTTCCCACCCTTTTCCCTGTTCATCATAAGAATGAACCTTCGTAACTTCCTGTAGTCGTCCTCGTATTTGTTAAATTTTGAAGTTGATTTTAGTTAATTATCTATCTGGCAGAGCTTCTGACCTTCTACAAGTTTCCGGGGGATGATATCCCTATCATTAGAGGTTCAGCATTGTCTGCTTTACAAGGTACAAATGAGGAGATTGGAAGAAAGGCCATTTTAGAATTAATGGATGCTGTTGATGAATACATTCCTGACCCTGTTCGCCAGCTTGACAAGCCTTTCTTGATGCCCATTGAAGATGTATTCTCAATTCAGGTAAGAGGCCATGGGTCCTTTTTTTGTCATCTTAAATTTTTGAAGAATGCCAACTCATTGAAATAAATACAAGCTCGGTTATTGTATTCTTACAGTACCTGTTAGTCTTGGGGTATTTTTAGTCATTTGTTGTTTAGCCTTGACATTGACACAACCCAATGCAGCATCTATCACAAACATTGTTGTCTCTTTTGTTCAATTTTTTTTTTTTTTTAAAAAGAGAGAATATCGAAGTATCACGATCTACCTTGATTTCATCTTGTATATTGCAAAGCAAGATCATAATTATAAGCAATGATATCCAGAATGTCATGTCTGCTGCTTTATATTTTTAATTTTTTTTTAAGGGACGAGGAACAGTTGCTACTGGTCGTGTTGAACAAGGAATCATCAAAATTGGTGATGAAGTTGAGGTTTTGGGTATGACACAGGTATGTTGATTGAGTCATTTACTGGATTTATGGCTGCCCTTGAATTCTCGTCAGTCCTCGTGCTTAATATACTGAAAGCTGATTTATTTTGATTCTATATTTTATTTGCTGTTGGTGATGATTAATGTTTTATTCTTGTTTGAACATTGGTCAGTTTTTTATTATCTGAGTTTTGATAAATTCCTTGCATTGAAATGGTGTTTCCTAAAACTAAGTTTTTCCTGGTAGGGCGGTCCTCTGAAAACAACAGTTACTGGAGTTGAGATGTTCAAGAAGATGTTGGATCAAGGACAGGTAAGTTACTGTTATCTTCATATTGAGAGATATTTACATAGTGTATATTAAACTAATATGGATTTTCACATTTTGTAGGCTGGTGATAATGTTGGTCTTCTTCTCCGTGGTCTGAAACGTGAAGACATTCAACGTGGTCAGGTTAGAAGAAATGATCAAGCTTTTCCTCTTTGTTAGTTACTGTCTCAGGATTGAACAGAACTTTATATTAATCTGTTCTTGTTTCAGTAGAAATTTGTAGAGTTCTCAAATTAAAATGCTAGAATCGATATACCACTTTGCTGATGTTGTCTTGTTTTGAAAAGGTCATTGCTAAACCTGGTGCTACAAAAGCATCCAAGAGATTTGAAGCAGAGATATATGTACTCACAAAGGATGAGGGTGGGCGACACACTGCTTTCTTCTCTAACTATAGACCTCAGTTTTACTTGAGGACTGCAGATGTCACCGGAAAAGTAGAGTTGCCAGAAAATGTTAAAATGGTTATGCCCGGAGACAATGTTACTGCTGTGTTTGAATTGATCGTGCCTGTTCCACTTGAACCAGGTCGGTATATAATTTAATGAGGATGTCATTCATTTTTTTTCTTTTATATAAAAAGGACAAATAAGGATGTTGTTTTTGCATGTTACTCAATCAACTCCCGTTTTTTCATATGTTGCTATGTTATCCTCATCATAGGTTGAATTTATTATGCACTTTATGCTGGAGTGTGGAAAGTTCACCTCTTGTTATTTTATTTTACAGGGCAAAGATTTGCCTTGAGAGAGGGTGGCAGAACAGTTGGTGCAGGTGTGGTGTCGAAAGTGATTAGCTGAAAAGCGCTCATTTTAGACACATTCACAACAAGGGGTTAAAGCCCCAGGACCTGACTATTCTATTGAAAACACAAACCCTGTGATAATCGGTTAATATCTTCAGCGGTGATTGGATGAACTGAGTAAATTTTAGAGAAGCTCATCTTCGTGGTTCATTTTTGTAGTTCATAAATTGTCAACTTGCTATTGATCAAGCCTAAAAAAACATGCTTTTGATAGCTGCAGACTTTTCCTGCTTTATGAAAAATAATATGTGAATGAATCCTCTCTTTATACGTTAACAGTCTGAATCATAGTTGTTGGGTTTTGCAAATCTTTTATATTTTAAACATTGCTCATTTTGTTTCAAACTTCATTGTTTTTTAAACATCGCTCATTTCGGTTGGTTGTTTCCAATATTGATAGGTTGAAGCATGATTGTTACTTGTGCTTGTGATATCTTGTGTCTGAACTCCAGCATTGCGATATTGGCACCCAAATTATTTTTTGTAAGACAACTCTAGCGTCTATATTTCTAGCATTTATTTCTATAGGTTAAATGAATTGGTTATACAAGGTTGCAGATATCAATTGATATCTCACTAGTTTAAGGGAATTACATCTATACGAGCATTTTTATAATGAATGAATCTCTTCTAAAATAAAATGAATGAAATCAATTGTTTCTCAGGTTTGTTCTATCACAGATCGTGATAACAACAATTCATGTTTTTCAATTTTAAAGTATGCTCAACATTTTTTAATCTTCACTTAATTTATGGATGTTCATCCGCAACTACAATCGTGGATGGTTTTTTTTTTTTTTTTTTTTCCTTTTTTTTGTAG
>Ga0228711_1003296_pt1 | contig 25057 bp, 12 predicted proteins | sample MedpolnodulmetaG_2_FD_177996 | JGI IMG/M metagenome (GOLD analysis project Ga0228711, IMG submission 177996) | Root nodule microbial communities from Medicago polymorpha collected in Santa Monica, California, United States - brown nodules | ecosystem: Host-associated > Plants > Roots > Nodule... | reverse complement strand
TGATAAACAAGAAAAATACAATATCTTTTACAATTGTCCATAATTAAATCAAACCGACATTTGGTTCAAATTACACAAAGGTTTGAAATTCATCAAAACGTTACATAGTGTTCATAATTAAACAACACATTACAACTCATTACATATCATTAAATTAAACAACACATTCAACGCAATTACATATGGAACGAACATACATATATAATATATTATTTCCACCATATTCCGAAACATAAATCCAACGTCGCTATCGTCTTCAATAAGCCAATGCATATAGCTTGTCGTTTTCCATGCATATTCTTCTTTATCTTCTCCTAGGTCTATGCATGGCATTTGTCCAAACAAGTGACGTGTATATTGATTTTCACCAAGATGCTCAACATTGGATTGACCAAGCTTGATCTTTGTGTAACAATTCTAAATCCCACCTTATTTGCTTGATGACGTGCCCACTCAAGCAATTCTTCTCTATCCTTCCACTTAATGTCGTCTGAAAAAAACCTAGCCGTGTCAACTTTGTGGGCATGAAGTGGGAGGACACCGGAGTCAACATTTTTAGAAGCTTCAACATGGACGGAAGCTCCATCAATGTTTGGTTTGGCTACAACCTTAGGCGGTTTGACATCTTTGAAAATTTCGACAAAATTTGGTTTTCTCTCTCCCGGAACATCTTCCGCGTTCTCTACCATTAATATAATAAAACAACACAAAAATATAAATTAACAACTAACTAATGCATAAACATCAATGCCATAATGAATTAAAACAACACAAAAAAACAAGAAATTTTTTTTTGAAAAATTGGCAGTAGCTGCCTTTTTTTCGTTGTGAAAATTTTTTCACAAGTAATCCTCGGCAGTTAACTGCCGAGGTTTCCCATGACAGAGTTCTACGTAACTGACGTAAAAACCCATAACAAATACAAAAAATCAACCGATTAAAATGCTCAATACATGTTTTTTTACGTCAAAAGTGTGTTGATATCTCCTATGCTTGATGCTTCAATGATTTTGGAGCAAGATTTGATGAAAAAAATATTGGATTTGGGGATTGGAGGGAAGAGGAAAGAAAGTTGATGATGAAATAGTGTGTAGGGGGAGCAGGTGGCTGTTTCATCTGATGAAGCATTTTTCTCGGCAGTTAACTGCCGAGGGACAATTTCTTATTTTACATGTGTTTCTCAGCCTTCTCAAATGTGTGAACAGCAATTTTCCAGTATCTTTCATGTGTTTCAAAATTTTATAAGATAATAATCCACTTAATTAGACTATTTTACTTTGAGTCTGACCAAGGAGTGTCTTGAAGACAACTTTTGAAATTTTTTAATCAATAAACTATACATTGAAAAAGTTTAATAATTCAATTTCTGATGCACTGAATACGCAAATTTATGTAAAAACATTTAAGAGAAATACTAACTTGTGCACTAAAGTCACAAGATAATAATCTTAAAATAAAATTAAAAAATAAATATTGAATTGAAAAGATAAGTTTTTAAGATTTTGAGGTTATGAATACACAATTTTTAAGATTAAATTTTTACATTTAGTTTCTTATCTTGTGCCCTTAGGGCACAAGTTAACAAGACCCAACATTTAAAGTCCTTTAAAGAGTATTGTTAAGGAACTCATTATTATTTCACTTTACTTTTAAGAAATATGATAACTAGTACCCCAAGAACAATGGTTAAGGAATAAAATATAGTAGTATTTGCATTGGACATTGTGCGGTGCATAGTTTTTTTAAGGGTTTGTCTGACATGTGCAACATTGCACATGTTAAAACAAATAATAGTAGTAACTTTTTCTTGGAAAACAACAATTATTTATTCAAAAAAATTATATTTAATATTAAATGTACAAGTTTCAATAAAAAAAATTATATTTTAAACTTCTTAACTTTTTTTTAATACAAAATAAGTATATTTCAACCTCGGACGCAATGTTATATTACATTATTATCCAGCAAAGAGATAAGAGTGATCGATGGCTATGACGATGGAGAAGAGATAGAACGAGGGTGCGTGATGTAGAAGGAGAAGAGAGAGAGAACTCAGAGAAGTAAATGTCGTCTGTCAAATCAAAACTTTGATTGTACGAACGAAAAGATTTAGAATTTAAATTTATATTTATTTAAAAAGGATAATAAATTGATTTTCTACATTCAAGACTGATTTGTATATGAGTTTGGAGTGAATACCTATGTCTTCATTACATATCTTTTACCCGTGTTTTGAAATCAAATGCCAAAATATTCAGGTTTTGTTGTCATGTCCGTCCACTTAAATATTTTGAATTTGTTATAAGATTATTCTCAACTAACGTGATTAGACTAAATAGAAATCTCCGCCCCCTCTCTCAATTTTGATAATAAGTGCTACACTCTTTCAAAAAAGATAATAAGTGTTGCACATATATTGAACCTATATAAGTCACATCTTTGTTTTAGTACAACTATATAAGTCACATCTATGAACCCTAAGAAAAAAAAGTAACATAACGTGTGGGTCATATACAGAGAGAAATGTTACGAACATTATTTCTACATATCCACTTTATTTTTGGTGCAATCAATATTGTCTCACAATTTAAAAATTGATTCCTACGTAAAATAGTAAGATTAACATTAGTTTTATTAATAAATATTAAAATGAGTGTTGAAAATAAATTATCGTAAACATTTAGTAATTAGGGCCGTTTGGATTAACTTATTTTAGATCTTATATAAAACAGCTTATGCAAATAAATAAGTTTTTATGTATTATTTATAAGTTTTTAAGGTTGTTTATGAAAAAACAGTTTATGAGGATACGATTTTCGCTAGTGAGAGCTTGTAAATTAAAATAAAAGCTTATTTATTTACATAAGCTATTTTTCATAAGCTCAAAATAAGCTCAAACCAAACGAGACCTTAATAGTTTGAGGACCGCCTATTAACAACGTTAACTTTTTGTATACTATCCTATCATATATTCATAAATCATTATGTAACTTTGTCTCTAAAAAGAAAAAATATCAATCCTTTCAATACCAGTTATTCAAAACTTTACTAATGAAATACAAAACAAATTCTACTTTTAATTATTGAACTTAGTCCCTCATTTTGCAAGGATAGGTCAACTTGCTAACACAGTTTTTTTTTTTTTTTTTTTAATTTAAGAATGCTAACACAGTTTTATAAAACGTAATCTCCCATCTTATATTACATGTATTATTAATCATAGCGACCTTATTGATACTTCGTATGTAATTTCTTAAATAGATATTTGTTATGGACTACTCATAATGCTATGCTTGACTATATCGGGCAAAAGTTCAAATACATCTTTAACCCAATAATCCCTTCTCCGTATAAAGCTCAAATATGCTCAAGCCATGGCACAACAAGTGCAATAATCAAAATTCAAATCCTTTCAAAAGTGCTTCAACAATCGAAATCGGATCGATGGATCTTGTAACGAACAAACGACTCCTAACCGACACTACCAAAACTATTGTTAGATGTCGAATGTAACCACTTCCCCGTCAATGGTCCAATAGCTTTCCGCGCTCACTAATAAAAGGTATCATCCTTCACATTCAAGTCACGTACATGCCTTCCATTCTAACAACCTCTTATTATTTGCTTTTTTTACTGACTTGAGCATCAAAGTAATGGCAAGTATCATCACTCACATCGCAAATTGCTCGACGGATGTTATCCTTCTTATCATGTCACATTGATACTAAATACATAATTTTAGTAACAAAAACTCCATTTGTAAAATCATAATTAGTGATTGTTTGTTTTGGAGGTGGATGAAAAGTAGACGTGCGTTTACACCATTGCTACAATTTGTAGATTACTCCCTCGGGTTTTAATTATAAGCAAAATCTCACTTTTTAAATACATTCAATAACAAATGTATTTGGTCTATATTATATACCAAATATATTAATTATTAAATGAATATATACCAAATACGTTACTTAATGGGTGGACCTTAAAAAAAAGGGTCCATATTAGGGTCTACCTAAATATAAAGAGAGAACTTTTGCATTGAGACTGGAGGGAGTATATATTTCGACGCATGATTTGAGTGAGCAAACGCCAAACAAACACACACTTCATCAAACAAGACAAGCTTTTTAAAGACGAAGGGATTATTAGTTAACTTTCATCGAAGTAGAAAATTAACGCGCAAATCAAATAATTAGACAGAAATGAATAATGAACTTCATCAAATGATAAATTATTCAAAAGAGTATAAGTTTTTTTTTTTTGTTACAAAAAAAGAATATGAGTTTGATAACAATTTTTTGTCAATGCAATATTATATTTATTATTTTTTGAAGAAGCGTCATACTATACTTATCTAATGACCAAAACTTCAAACTATCACAGTCTCTTTCCTAAAAATTGGAGTGTTATTAAAAAAAATTTGCAAAATTAACTTATAAAAAATAAAGAATGAATCCTTCAAAAATCAATAAAGAATGAAGTGAAATTTTGAAAATTGTACTAAAAAATAATTGAAATTTTAAAATGGTAACGTCAATATTAAAAATGTTACCCCACCATGTCAAGCACCGGCAACACCACATGGTTAATGACAGTAAAACACAGAGCGCAATAACACCCACACAAGGGGTAATTTCGTCACTCACTCCATATATATAAACCCATGCAAACCCCAACAAAATCACTTAACACTTTAAAAAACCACACTCCAATGGCTTCTTCATTCACACTCTCCGTCGTAACCGTTTTTCTCGCCACCTTCATAGCCACCGTACACGGCTGTTCTCCGTCAGATAGAACCGCACTCTTATCCTTCAAAGCCGCTCTCAAAGAACCTTACCACGGCATCTTCAACACATGGTCCGGCGAAAACTGCTGCGTTAACTGGTACGGCGTTAGTTGCGACTCCACCACCGGCCGTGTCACCGACATCAACCTCCGCGGTGAGTCAGAAGATCCAATCATCTCTAAATCCGGCAAGTCCGGTTACATGACCGGAAAAATCTCACCGGAGATTTGCAAAATTGACAGCCTCACTTCTCTCATCCTCGCCGACTGGAAAGCCATCTCCGGTGAGATTCCACAATGTGTCACTTCTCTCTCCAATCTCCGCATTTTGGATCTTATCGGAAACCAGCTCACCGGAAAAATTCCGGCGAATATTGGAAAATTACAACGACTGACTGTTCTGAACCTCGCCGAGAATTCAATCTCTGGCGAGATTCCAACGTCAGTCGTTGAACTATGTTCTCTTAAGCATCTTGATTTAAGCAGCAACAGTTTAACCGGTTCGATTCCGGTTAATTTTGGTAATCTTCAAATGTTAAGCCGGGCGTTGCTGAACCGGAATCAATTAACCGGTTCGATTCCGGTTTCAGTTACGAAAATTTACCGGCTTGCTGATTTGGATTTGTCGATGAACCGGTTAACCGGTTCACTTCCTTATGAACTAGGGAAAATGCCGGTTCTTTCGACTTTGAATTTGGATAGCAACTCGCTTTCGGGTCAAATACCTTCGAGTTTGTTGAGTAATTCGGGTTTGGGGATATTGAATTTGAGTCGAAACGGGTTTTCGGGTACCATACCCGATGTTTTTTGTCCGAATTCGTATTTCATGGTTTTGGATATGTCGTTTAATAATTTGAACGGGCGGGTACCCGGTTCGTTGTCGTCAGCCAAGTATATCGGGCATTTGGATCTTAGTCATAACCATTTGTGTGGATCGATACCGTTGGGTGTGGGATCGCCTTTTGATCATCTTGATGCGACGTCGTTTAGTAATAATGATTGTTTATGTGGAAACCCTTTGAAGACTTGTTAATAATGTGGGTCATATCTAGCACTTCTATCAAAGTTTCAGATGGTGTTTGCCACTAAATCTACATATCCATTCAAGAATATGCGGGTTACCCATTACTCGAAATAAGTGGATTACCCGATTCGTTTATGATTTACTACTAGCTATGAAGTAATGAAGATATAAAGTGTGATATATTTTTTTTATGTAATAGTTTTGGTTCTATGAAGTGATGTAATATGATATATTGTAGTGGTAAAGTTGAAATGAACAAAAAAAAGAAGTTTGTTGAAAGGAGCATAGGCAATTGAATGCACGTGCATGCCATCATAATATGGCTTTGAAGGAAAGAATTTATGTTTAATTGTGCATAGGTTAAACTTTGTACTGAAAATGTTCCTGTTTTGCATGTGAGCTTCCTAATATAAAATATTTGGGTTTGGATAATGATCCCATTATTACTCTACCTATTCAATTCAAAGTGTTTGATTTAAATATGTTATCACTTTGGCTTGAATGTTTATAATGGATAACTTGAATTAGATTTGAGACATTTTCTAAGAGAAACTTTTATTGGGTCGGTCTACAATATTAGAGGAGATTATGACATTATTAAAGCCAACTTTATAAATAGTTTAGATTCCAAATCATCACAAAAATAGTAAGACAACAAATATATAAACTTTTTTACTTTAATGTCGGTCAAATTCATATTTTCATCTTATCTCAAAATTCTTACTTGCACTAAATACTTCAACAACTTTATATATATGCACATTCTGTGTTAAGATGGAGTTTCCAGCAGTGTATGAGGGGCCACTATGGGTTAGATATTTGTAGTTTTGTTATAAGTATCATCCCAAGATTTGAATTTGAAAATATACCGACATGGAAAATTGACTTAAGTAAATTTGCAGGGTAATTGACTTAATGTGCAATTTGTTGTTAGATTATTGCATTGTGATATGATACATTTATTTTTTTTAATGGCGAATGATAGTGGTAGAATATGTTATAGTACATCCTGTTGTTATGGTGCATTTATAAGAACATGAACATGAAAATTAAATTTATATCTAGATTCTACGAAGAAGGGGATATATGTTCAGTGAACATAGCTCATAAAAGAAGATATTTTTAATTGACTTATATCGAGTTTTGAACATCCACTTGTTCACTTTAAAAAGTTAATTTTATCAACTAAAATAATTTGGAAAAAAATGAAAAGGATAGTATTCTCTCCGGTCTCAAATGTAAGAAACTTTTTACTTTTTAGATTCATTCAATAAATGATGTATGTGGTTCTTATTATAGACCACATACATCATTTATTGAATGAACTTAAAAAATGAAAAGTTTCTTACATTTGAGACGGAGAGATTATTTAAAAAGGATTGGTCACTTAATGATGATCTACTTAAGGGGAGTATATATAACTATATATAGCTGTCTTCAAAGGCTAGAAAGGATTGATACAGTTTTTGTTCTTTTGAGGCAATTTCTCTCAAAGGCTAGAAAGGGTTGATACAGTTTTTCCATTTTGAATCCACTCAAATGCAGAAAAAAGAATAGTGAAATTAAGAGAATAATACAAGCCAACTACTACTTGGGGGGCACATGATAGTACTGCCCTATGCATTAACTATGAGCCAGGTCTTTATGTGCTTGCTATTAAGTCCACATAACATGTAAAATAAAGTAGAAATAAATGCAAATCTCAGAAGTAAATGAGGGATGCACTATCACCTCCCAACCATGCATATGTCTTTATTTACTCTACCAAACACATACCATTAATATGGTTCAATCGTTTCCTAGCAAAAATAAGGACATGGACCCTTCATTTCTCTGGCACCCTCATTTTGAATGGCCCTCTCTCATGTGGACCTATGCAGTTGCCAATAAGGATATTGTGATTCTGTGCAATCAATTACAACCATCCTCGGAAATGCATTCTCTATTTTCAAATAGGGAAATTTTATAGAAAAATGATAACAACCATCTTCAAGGAGTTTAAAAATTAAGTTTTTATAAAAATTTATGTATTTAGTGTATTGAAAATTGAAATGATTTGAATCGAATCATGATTTTCAGATAAAGGTTGATGCGGTTCAAAGAACAATGAACGATTCAAGATTTCAAGGTGGTCATTTGAATTGAATTAAAACACTTGAGAAAACATCTTTCGGGAGACAAGCAATGAATTAATTCAGAGGTTGTATGTAAATCATTTGAATCGAATCTAGGTTTTAAAAAATAAGGCATTTTGAGAAGAATTGAATAACAAGAAACACTTAAGCTTAAGAGCTATTGTAGATGATTTAATGACATAGATTAACTAGAGTGCTTTAACATATTCAACTAAACTAATTAAGAACAAAAATAACACAAAACATCAACATAACAAAACATCATCAAAATTTAAACTAAGTAATTGAACGAGCAACTACAATTCACTTAGTGCCGCTTTAGTTAAGCATAGTTACATATAGGTGATTCCACATATCAATCACAACTTCGTTATCCACGTCGTTTATACAGCACTTTAATCATAATTGCTATTGACTTTTGCATTAATCTGACAAAGAAGTTGGAGGGTATTCGAAGAATCTTAATTGTCATATAAACTCTGAAACAAACTATTTACTTTTCTGCAAACAACTACTTCTCGCATTGAGCATACAATTCAAAAGTGCAAACCCTTAAACCCATTTTCTGCTTTCTTAGTTTAAATAGGTAAGACGAATTGCTTCGTTGATGACAATCAATGTGGAGACGATAACTTACTACTTTATTACTAGTTACAGTTTGATGCACTTGTCAAATTTGTCGTTATATATTATTATGAGTAGGGATATTTGTACAACTATTTGTGACAACTTTAGTGACAACCGTTTTTTCTTCTTTCTTCTTATTAGTCAAAAATAATAGAAAAAAAGAGAAAAAATAAGATCATAATGTGAGTATGAGAGAGAAGATTGTTCAAAAATTGTCATAAAATAGATATTCAAATATCATTTCTCTATTGGTATAGATTATGCAAGGATCAATGTGATAGTAAGTTTTATAATTGATGACAAATTTGCTTCATTTGGACAAAATTATTAAAATTTGCTTCATTTTCGATCAAAATAGTTTTGTGAAAGAAAAAAAATCACTTTCTAATTTTTTTTTTATCAAATTCAACTATGTACACGGAATCTGACTTGGAACCCAAAGTCACCAGTTATTGTGACATGTCACCACTTTAATGGCGAGACTTGATAGAGAGACCTTAATTAAAGGTTATAAAATTCAGGAAAATCCGAGAATGAAATTGATCTATTAACAAAGAAAGATATTCACTCATTACCCAATAACAATTTGAATACAACAGTGTTAAATATCTTTAAGTGAGACCTTTGTCATCATTGAATTTCTATCCGACTCGAGGATGAATCTCTACGGCATAAGATATGTTTTTCAACAAAAACAAAAAATACAAATTTTGCTAGTTCTTATTTAAGTAACAAAGTTCATTTCAATGGTTTCATGGATTACTCAAACTAGAAATGTTTAGGTTATTCCATGCAACATTGAAAACTTGCATGCTCCTACCACATCAACCAAAGCCTCTAACGTATTGTTCACTTCTCTCTCAAACCTCTCTCCAATTCCACGCCATTTCCACACACCATTTTGACCCTTTTCTATCTACACTACTTCTTCATCTGAAATCTTCATCATCTGTCTCCATTTGTAGAATCATTCATGCCCATGTGATCAAATCTCGTGATTACGGTGATGGGTTCATTGGTGATCAATTGGTATCTTGTTACCTTAAAATGGGTGCAACCCAAGATGCATATTTTCTGTTTGATGAAATGCCAAAGAAGGATTTTGTTTCATGGAATTCTTTGGTTTCTGGGTTGTCGAAAATTGGACAACTTGGTGAGTGTTTGAGTGTGTTTTGTAAGATGAAATCTGATTCAGAATTGAAATTGAATGAGTTTACTCTTTTATCGGTTATCTCGGCTTGTGTGACGGAGAATGCGTGTGGTGAAGGCTATTATGTTCATTGTTGTGCAATGAAATTGGGTTTGGTGTTTAAGGTGAAGGTTGTTAATGCTCTTGTTAATATGTATGGGAAGTTTGGCTTTGTTGAATCGGCTTTTAGCTTGTTTTCGGGAATGCCTGAGAGTGAGAAGAGTATTGTGTCCTGGAATTCAATTGTTGCTGTTTGTGCCCAAAATGGAATGCCGAATGAGGCTTTTAATTGTTTTGATATGATGAGGGTTAATGGTTTTTTTCCTGATGATGCTACAATGGTGAGTTTGCTTCAAGCTTGTGAAAATTTTCCTTTGGGAAGAATGGTAGAGGCTTTGCACGGCGTAATCTTTACTTGTGGTCTTGATGAAAATATAACAATTGTGACTACCCTTTTGAACTTGTATTCGAAGTTAGGGAGATTGAATAATTCTCGTAAGGTATTTGAAGAGATAAGTAAGCCTGATAAAGTGGCATGGACTGCGATGCTTGCAGGCTATGCAATGCACGGGCGTGGGAAAGAAGCAATTGAGTTCTTCGAAAGGATTGTAAGGGAAGAAGGCATGGAGCCTGATCATGTTACTTTTACTCATTTGTTAAGTGCATGTAGCCATTCAGGGCTTGTAAAGGAAGGAAAATACTTCTTCCGAGTTATGTCTGATGTTTACAATGTTCAACCACGATTAGATCATTATTCCTGTATGGTTGATCTTCTCGGTCGATCTGGTCTACTCAATGATGCTCATCAGCTGATTAAGAATATGCCTTTTGAGCCAAATTCTGGAGTCTGGGGTGCCCTTCTTGGTGCTTGTAGGGTTCATCGAAACATTGATCTAGGGAAGGAGTCTGCCGAGAATTTGATAGCGTTAGATCCGTCAGACCCTAGAAACTATATCATGCTGTCTAACATGTATTCTGCTGCAGGTTTGTGGAATGATGCATCAAAAGTGAGGACTTTAATGAAGAATAAGGTTCTTACTAGAAATCCAGGATGTAGTTTTATTGAACATGGGAATAAAATCCACTGGTTTGTTGTCAATGATTACACTCACCCTGATTCGCACAGAATACACAAAAAGTTGGAAGAGGTTATGAAAAAAATTCAAGATGTTGGATTTGTGCATGAAACAGAATCGATTCTCCATGATGTTGATGAGGAGGTGAAAATAGATATGATCACCAAACATAGTGAGAAGATAGCTCTTGCATATGGACTTTTGGTCACCAATGCAGATATGCCGTTAGTTATAATAAAAAACCTAAGAATATGCCGTGATTGTCACAACACTGTAAAATTTGTGTCAATGGTAGAAAAGCGTACTATCATTATTCGAGATACAAAGCGATTTCACCAGTTCTCAGACGGGTTTTGTTCTTGTGGTGATTATTGGTAGTGTTACTGTTCATCATAAGAGAGAGAGTTTAAGTGAAAACAAAATGTGTTATTCAGTAACAAGACTACATGAATTGCATCAGGTGAAGTCTATTTATAGACTCAGATACTTACATAGTTAGTTAATATAATCCCAACTACCTAACGATAATCAATTATTTTGATACTGTCTCGGAGCTGAGCACATGTTGTAGGAGGTGAAACCTTGGTTAGAGCACAAGCCACTTGATCTTGACCAGGTATTTGGCACACATGAAGAAGTGGAAAGAGAACCTTCTTTCCTCACAAAGAAGACATGAAGCTTCATATATCTGCTTATGTGGCATAAAGCCAACATAGTGTCTAAAAACATCACAAAATACAATAGGTGTTGCAATTGAAACATGGAGTTCATGGAGGAGAGATTACACGCCAAAGTGATTTCACTATAGCAAGGTCAAGCTGCAATATTCAACATCAGTCAGTGCTAGAACGAGCTACCGTGATTGTTTCCTAAAGAACCAAGATATAATTGGACGGAGGAAAATGTAAGGACCATAGATATATCGCCTATCTTGTCGACTATATGGCCAATAAGCATTGCAAAAGGCATAGGCTTGTAACATTAAGGAGCATATAAAATTAGCAGGATGAGGAAGATCATGAGTTGAGATAGAGTACATTTTAGTGTTTGTTTGGATGGAGTAATTTTAAAGAGTGATGTATTTTGAGGAAGCAATTAAATATTCGCACCAGTCCAAAGATTATCTTGGTGATTCTCAAAATCTCTCTCTTTGGTGTTCTTGACTGCTGGAAATTTGGGGCTTTTCTAATTGGACATTTTTCCAGCTTGTTGAGTTAATGGACAAACTGACAGTGCCGGTGTCCCTTCCTTGATATATGAAGATAGTCTTAGTTACCGATGTTCATCAAGGCTGATGTCTCATTTATTGAAGACATTCAAAAAATAGTTTTGCTATCAATTAAGTGAAGATAAAATATAACCAAGTGGTTGAGCTCAAGTCATTAATCATTAATAAGCTTCGGTGATTAATGAGCTTTCAGCCTTCAGTGAAGGTCGAACTGATCGAGAGTAAAGGAAGAATTACACCCAATGTGATTTTGCTGCAGAAAGGGTCAAGCTTTGATGTTCAATCTCGGTGCTAGAACGAGCTACAATGATTGTTTCTTAGAGCACTAAGATTTAGTGTTTGGGCCGAGGTAAATGTAAGAACATTAGATGGATCGTCTATCTAATTGACTGTTTTGGCCAATAAGCACTACACAGAAGGTGTAGGCATGAAACTTTAAGGGGCATATCAAATTAGCAGGATGAAGAACATGGGTTGAGAGACAGTACCTTTTAGTGTTTGTTTGGATAAAGTAACTTTAGGACTTGATGTATTTTTAGGAAGTAATTAAAATGATTTGGGTTAAAGTTCATTGTTTGGATGGTAAATCCAAAGATATTTAAAATTGCAGAACATTTATAAATATTTTCTCAACAGTCCAAAGATTATCTTGGTGATTCTCAAAATCTCTCTGATAAGTGTTCTTGATATATGAAGATAGTCTTAGTTACAGATGTTCATCAAGGCTGATGTCTCATTCATTGAAGACATTCAAAAAATAGTTTTGAATGAGTGAAGATAAAATATAACCGAGTGATTGAGCTCAAATCATTAATCATTAATAAGCTTTAGCGATTAATGAGCTTCAGCCTTCAGTGAAGGTTGAATTGGTCAAGACTACCCAAGTTCGAACCTGGAATAAAACAATAATTGGTTAGACTTTATTAACCTGTCATCCGAACTCCGAATTATCAGGATCCCTTTCCACTGGTAAAGACAAAAAATAAAGTGAAGATAATCAGTTAGTTTTGTATTGTGGGTTTAAATTAGGGGAAAAGTACCTTGCATATGGCAGGACTAAGCACCCTAGTTTGAATTGATGATTTTGATTTGACAGTATACCATGACATACTTCTGACTTCTCAGTATGCTAGAACATGATTTTATTTAGAAATCATTATTAACATTATTATCACAAATCTAATTTGAGTATACCATATGTTACAAAATCAAATAATGATGGCCATGGTGTTTCTGGTACTCCCTTGCTGTTCCTTCCTCATGCTCCATTTTTGTATGTATATGTGTGTGTCCATCCCTTTCTTAAAGTGGCTCATTACCTTTTTTTCTCTACCTTTGCTTTCTTTTCTTTTTTTCAATTGATAAACAAATTTGAAGCTACAAGTTCCATTATTACACGTGGGATCTACAAAGTTTTCTTTACTTCTCCACCATCCTTTTCTCTTTGAAAGCTTCATTTTCTTCCACTTACGTTGTTTGTACCAACAACAATGTTGCCCATATCTATCATGAAGTATACTATTAAATAATAAGCAACTAATTTAATTTTTAATTCCTTGAATGTGTATAATGTTTTTTTTTTTTTACAAAGAATACATGTGTATAAAGTAGCAATTTAAAAATCGATTATTGAACCGACAAAATATCCAAACCATAGTAAAAGTTGATTCAAGGTTTTAACTAGACTAGATGAAACATTATTGATTTGGTAAAAAAACGAAAAAATGGCAGAAAAATCAAACAATATAAACCGGTTAAAAGATGCATTACATTTTTCTTGATGTCAAATATGTGAAGAAACCCTCTAGCAATCGTTTTCCAATGATTTGAGACCAAGATTTTGCACAAAATTTGGAGTTTTTGGATGAAAGAGGAAAAAAGTTGGTGAATGAAGAGTGAGGTAGGAGTGTGTTGGCCTTATACTGGAAAGTTGTCGTGAACGATAGTAAACTGCCATTCAAATCACTTAACGAGCGACAATCAACCACTGTTAGAAGCGAGCGTCGGATAACTGTTGCTGAAGGCATTTACGTATTTTTAGAGTGTTAAAGAGCAATTCTTGAAGTGAGATGAACAAAATCAAAAAAACACAAACCTCTCTAAGTTCAGCCCATTTTGCCACTTTTATTTTTACAAATTTTGCCACTTTTTTTTTTTTTACAAATTTTGCCACTTTTTATTCACTCTTATTTTTGACAATGTTTATTCCTGAACATACTTATTTTTTTCTACATTCATTTAACACTTCATTCTCTTTGATTAAAATTATATTGATTCTGATTAAAATTATTTTTATTTTAATTATAATACTAACAATAGTTTTAAATGACACAATGACACCAATAATATAACAAATATAATATAATTTTTTATATTTTTTTAATAACTCAACAATATAACATTATTATAGGCAAATTTTTTGAAGGGTATAATTAGAAGTGAACAAGCCAGCCCAAAAACTTGTATTCTTTTTCGGTCATGCTAACTGATGTTCTCGGGGTATTGATTTGAAAATGACACTTTTTTAACTTTTGAAAAATTGACTACACAATTATGAATACAATACCTATTATATTTGTTTCCTTAATTTTTGTCCCCAGTTAACATTTTCCTTTTCTTTATACATAGTATAATGTATATAATATCAAGATATCACATATAATAAATCACTATTTGTTTTTATTTTAAAAAATAGTATTTGTATAACTCAGGGGCGGACCTGAGCAGGGAAGGGTGTGGCAATAGCCCAGGCCCAGTTTTTAACATTTTTTTTATCAGTCCAGCCTATAACTGCATAACTAAGTTTTTATTCTGGTATTCTAGTATAGGAAAAACTTGCGTGTTTCTTTTCCTTGTCCTGTTCATTGCATACTACAACTAACTATATTCTTAAGTTTATTTATATTGATACTATAGTTAGCTAATATTTTATTTGTTGTATAATTTATTTATTTTTTAATCGGCAAATATTATTAAACGCCACCCCCGCAAGACGCAAGGTATGGACGAAACAAGATACAAATGGTGTCGCATATAGACGATACACCATAACCACCTAAAAACACCCCTGAAGATAAACCTACCAAAACACATCACCACCTAAAACAGACTCCAAAAAAAAACAAGCACTATAAACACGGTATCCACCACCGCCCATCGTCACTACTCTCCCACAAGGAACACCCTCAAAATAAAACTCCCAGACCCCAACACCCAAGCTAAGCCACATTTCGAAGAGCACCTAACTGAAGGATCATGCAGCTATCACAAACCTCGCGACCTCCGAACCACCGAAAGAGCACAACACAAAGCCCAAAAACCAACTTGAGTCAAAGAACTGACTCCCGATCTCGAATCAAAAGTGATCGGCCCACCAGACTATAGTACCAAATTAGCAGGGCACCCCTCGCCCCCGGTACACCAGAGAAAAACCAAATCAAGTCAAAACAAAGATTGCAGCTAGACCCTGACAACCGATCTCGAAGCCAAATGAATCGGTCCACCGAAAACCAACACACAATATGCAAGACAAAAGACATGGCATGCGAAGTTTAAACAACAAACAAATCAAAAGGAAAAGGCTCAACACAATGTGAAATGCACCCTCCAAACTTCGTAAACACCTAAACCACCCAAAAAGCACAAAACAAGAGTTAGTGACGACGAACATGGACCCGTGTAACAGAGATTGCTTCTAAAGGAAATCACCTCAACAAGCACCCACCTCCTCACTTAAAACATCGACCACTTCACCACCACCACGCATCACCACCCCCACCACAATTGAATAACCTCCACCACCACTGCATCACCACTGCGCATCACTAACACTGACGATAAAGACAGAGCAACGCCACCAAAACTACCACACCATGAAAACAGGCATCAACACAAACACAATCTAGAAGAAGACGAAACCCAACAACAAAACACGGACAACGACGCCGGTCTGAAGCAGAAACACAACCTAGAGACAAAGTTGGTAGTAGTAATGATTTTTTCCAATATATTATTTTTAAAATTTTCATAAAATAAAATAATTATACAACTAACATTATTCTTTTATTTCTATCTCTTAGATTGTGTGAAGTGCATGAGTGTAATTCATAATTTTCCTATTTTTAGTTTGTCTGGCTTACATGTCATATCTCATAAACCTTCATGCAAATAAAAGTGCAGAATATCATTGGTCCACATAAGTCACAAGCCACAATCACAAAAGCAAAACCAGTGTCCAGAGATAAAGAGTAATACTAGCAACACTTTCTTTTGAATACTCTCTCTAACACTCACTCTTTTATTGGTTTAAATCATTGTGGATCTACACATTGAAAATAGAACTCACACAAAGTGGTGAGACATACATTGATTCCATCCAATAAAAAAGTGAGTGCTAGAGAGAGTGTTCAAAAGTGAGCGTTGCCAGTATTTTTCAAAAAGAAATCATTATCTCGTATACGAACTCATCGTACGATACAATATCGTCACCCCCAATTTATCGTTACACATCAAATCATTTGGCCCACCTTCCACTTTCAATGACCCAAAATTTCATTTGCAAGCATACCCTAAATGACAACTATACCCCTAAATAGCTACCGAATTTACTCAACAATGCCAGTGTTGGCCCCACTTTGTCTCATTTCTCAGAAACACCGCATGACTGGAATGCATAGAAAATAAAATCCTTTCAAGAATAAGTATTTATTTTCTTCAATTTTGTCAATGTCATCCAACTATATTAAATTATTAATATCATCAAAATTTCAAAATCATTCTTTAAATTACAAAATGTTAATGACATATATCCTTTTTATTTATTTGAAGCATGTCTAGAATTTGTTCAGTGTTTTTTTTGGACAATATATGAGACAATTTCACACATTATTATGAGGAATGTCATTAGTTAACGTATATACGACTTATTTCCTCTTTAAATGTGGTATTTAATTCACATGATCTAAGAAATGTACCTTTTTAGGAGTGGTTGAAGAGAAATATTATTTGAAGCAAATGAAGATGTTAGAGTCTTTGTATTGGCTTTGTGTTATGAAATATAATGTTCTAAAAATAATAAATATTTTGAAATAACACATGTTAATGTGGCTGTCACTATTCAAAAGACACAAAAGATTTATTCTAAATTTTAATAATGCTAGTATAATATTGTTGGGGACACTAAGTGGATGTTCAAATTTGCCAATACATGATGTTCATACGATTTTTATAAACTTAATGTTAATTGGACATCTCGTTATAGTTAGTTGTTAACAAGTCTTTTCTTTACTAGATTAAGAGGTTGTATAAGCTTTAACTATACAACATGATTTGAAATTTGTGAAAGACATGTTTTTCTTCTTCAAAATTTTATAACATAATCAGATGTTTTTAATATTTTTGACGTTGAATGTTCATCATCTATCTTTCACTTATGTCAACTCTATTATTAGAGATTGTATTAGTTTTAATTTTACTTTCATAGTTTGAATTTTTTTATAATGTAAATTACATGTGGATCAAAAAGATTACCTAGTATATTCTTACATTGATTTATCAAACTTTGGTTAATGAAACTTGTCATTAACATTCAAAAAATAGCATTTGCATGAGATATTAAAGAATCTTTTTCAATTTATCTAAAAATGTCCTTGATTCGATGTACTTGTCGAAGGTAATAATCAAGAGTTTCACGGTTCATTGTACTTCCACCCAAATTAGTCCCTACTCTACCATTATACCATAGATTAGGGGTCACCTAGGCTAGGATCCAACGAACCTAATATTTTACTCTCTTCGATTTTCAATAGATGGCTCATTTAAAAATGTGTAATTTTGAGCTAACTTACTTTGACTATATTTTTCTACTAATATATAAAGATAAATAATATCATATAAGACGTAATTAAATTCGTCTCGATGTGTATTTTCAAAATATCAAATTTTCATAATTTTTTCTAATATATCATTCAAGATATTTAAGCTCAAAATTATGCATTTGACATGTGTAATAGAGTCAACTGAGACATGTATTGTGGGAAGGAGGAAGTACTTAATTAACATAAGCAAAAATCAGAAACAACAACAACAAATTATCATTTCAAAGTTCATACTAAAAACGACAAACTAAAACAACAAAATCCTGAAATGATCAAAGCATGATCAAACACATAACAATTCACCTTCTTCATTCTTTTTCTGTTACAAATAACAATCCCTCTCTCTCTCTCTAAAACATTACACACAACCTCTTAAAATCTATCTGAAAACTAACAATTATCATCCTATTTATATTTATATAAATAAAATCTAAAAAAAAAAAGTAAAAATAAAACAAACACGTGTAACCCGAACCCGATCAACAAGAACCGGTCAAACACATCCATTTTCAGAATTTCACAATTTAAACCATTTCTTGTTCATCTTTTTCTTCGATTTTGACTTCAATTTTCACACCTTAACGATTTTTGCAGCTCTGATAACAGGATTCTCCCTCGCAATCGCTTCTCTACCAACCTTCTTATAATCATACCCACAATCATGCCGATCAGAATACCGATGATCTGCACAAAACAACTCCCCACATCTACATCGAAATCCAGCCAACCCAACCTTTCTCCGACACCCGGAGCATCTACTCACAACCCTCTTCACCTCACAAACCATCTTTTCATCAACCAAACCATGATCCGTTGACCCTTCTTCTTCTGATAATGATTCTTGATGAGATCTCTTCGGAGACCGAACAGATCTAGAACTAGAAGATGAAGGTGGTAATGGTAAAATTGTCGTTGATGCTGTGAAACAATTTTGACACATGTTGTTTGTTGAAGGGTTTCCGATGACACCACAGTTTTTGATACAAAGATTTATTATTGTTGTTTGTTGAAGGGTTTCTGGTACTACCTTAAATTCGGTCTCTTCATTTTCTGTTCTTTGAGCCATAAAAGTTTATATGATTTTAAGAGTTTCTTATTTATGAAAGAGAGAGGAATAGAAGATATGAAGAAAGAGGTGTTGTTGAGTTGTTATGTTTGTGTTTGTGGTGTTGTGAGGTTGATAATGGAAATGGAATATAGGCCAAGTAGAGAAAGCGTATCAAACATTTCTTTGTTGTTTTATTTTTTGAATTAAATTTCTACAAGTGGGTTTCTCTTTCTACCTCAACTCAAGTTGTTTGTTGTTCTACTTTTTCTTGCCACCTTTTCTTGTCCAAGAGGTATGTGTGACGTGTTTATGTCAATGATGATATTGCATATGATGAAATTAAAAATAGTAATGTGTATGTAACTTAATTTTAGATAAGGAAAATATGAATTAAATATTCAAGACCCTATATAGAAGATCATTTTGTTAAAATCACAGGTATTAAGAAAGTGGATATTTATATTAACTTTGTTTGTAATCACTATTGTTTTTACAATTTTATCCTTAAAAGAAAGTTAGTTTATGTTTTCCATATGCTATTTATTGTTGATTGAAGAAAAAGATGTATAGTAAATAGGGTCATGTATGTAAAGAAATAATTAATGTAGTTGAAAATAGCAAAGGGGTCTTATAAAAAAGGACTTTTTTTTCTTTCAAAAGGGTCTTATAATTAGGGACAGAGGTAGTAAATTTTATAGTGTTGAAAATATAAAATTTATATTTTCGATAAAAGATTTTTTATAATATTTTTAACTTGATTGCAAAGAAAAAACTTAAATTGTGAATGATTAGATTGTTAAAAATGATTTGAGCCACCAAGGAAAGTTCGCCACTCTTGGTGGCTTGAGTCTAGGCATGACAATGGGGTAAGGTTGATACGGGTTTTGTCTTCCATGTTCACATATCCTACTCTTAAATACTTAGATGCTACCTTACTCATACCTAATGGAGTTGAAAAATCGAATCTCAACTCCATCTCTGACGTATTCGGGTATTCCTGCCACATCCCCTGGTGGATATTTTTTTAATTAAAAAAATATTTTTGAGCTTCGTGCTCAATGTCCTAATGCATTATCCAGCATAGAGATGATAGTGATCGATGTCTATGATGATGGAGAAGAGAGATCGAGGGTGTGAGATTTGGAAGGAGAAGAAAAGGAGAACTTAAAGATGTGGGTGTCGTTTGAAATGATTTAGAGTTTAAGTTTCTATTTATATAAAAGGGATAATAAATTGATTTTTTACATTCGGGACAAGTTTGGGTATGGGTTTGGGGTAGGTATTTATATCTCCATTACCTGTTCCGTACCTGTGTTTTGAAATCGAGAAAACCCAAACTCATACCAAAACTCAATGAAAGCATGGGGAACCCGTCAATTTGGGTTTGGTTCGAACGGGTGCACATGGGTATGGGCTTTGTTGTCATGTCTACTTGAGCCTTCTTTGGAGATCGATGATGTTTCTTCTAGATGATGTATTTTGTTTAAGGATTCACATTAAGTTTGTGGCATGCTACACTGTGATCTATCTCTGATATCTCATATAGGGAACACGCGAAGAGATCTGTATTCGCCCTTAGGCATTTCACGGGGCCTTCTTCGACTAACATAGGTATATTAGCCCCGATCTCTACTTTCTACGCCAGATTACCGTCTAGTTGTAGGATTTGAATTCTCCATCTGGTGTGTGTCTTTCAAAATAAAGTTTCGCTTCTAGTGGAGTGGCATCTCCTGACTTTTCTCTTCTTTTGGTTGTGTTTCCTCATGAGGCACATCGAAATTGACAACGTTGCAATCAAAGAGGTGTTACAGAGGCCCCTTTGAAGATGATCGTGGAGTCTGTTCCGTTGAAACCTTGGAGTTATGTGCCATCGTAGGATTTCAAATCTTCCTTCCTAAGGCCTGGTTTCTCGAAGGCGTCTTCATACATAATGTCGACGAAACTTCCCTCATCAATTAGACATCTGGCTAAATTATGGTTACTCGTGCCTACTATGAGTGGAAAAATCTTATTGAGCATTCTATTCACCTTCTCATCGTCAGTGAAGCAAGGTTTAGTCTCTTTTTCAAATTGCTGGTTGATGGGCTGGCCACATTGACGGCCAAAATTTGTGCTGTTTTTTCTTTTGGAGATTCCCTTTGAAGCGTTCATATGGGTCATGAATCCTCCGATGATGGCACCAAGGAAAGCATGTTTCCCATTCTTCTTGCTTTCGCTCTCGCTATCCGGGTTCTTGGATCCTCCATCAAAGACATTCAATATCTTTCTTGGAGGAGGAGACTCTTTTCAAGCTGGAGATTGCTTCCTCTTAGGGATTCGCTGATGTGTGAAGACTTTCGTGGCGAGTCTCTTCGCTTCTTCCTGTCCCCTTTTTTGGAAATCATTTTTTGTTGAAATGGTTGAGTTTCCCCTTTTTAAGCAGTTCTTCAATTGCGTCTTTCAGATGTAAACATTCACCGGTGTCATTGCCATGGCACCGGTGGAACCTGCAGTATTGGGACTATTCTGTCCTGAATGATTCTTTGAGCAGAGCTGTTTTTTTATGCAAGCTTCTTTAAACTTTGCGTTCAGGCACTCCAGAGAATTCATTCACGAGAAGTGCTCGACAACGTATAGTTGTAAAATCGGGAGTGAGAGCCCTTGCTCTTCTCTTTATAGCCCTCGCCGTGTCGCGTGTTGTCGTTCCCCTTGTTCTTCTGCCATCCTTTTTTCTTTGTAATTGATGTAAGGTTGTGCCTAGACTAGAAGGTTACTCATATCTCTTTCCATGTACTCTCTAAGATTTCCTTCTTACCTTGGATGATGGCTGATAAGTCTTAATTTGGCGTATTTTTAACATTTGAATTCAATAATATTTGTGGAACTTTGGTCATACTTTAGAACTACTTTACTACAAAATATTAATTTCCATTTTCAGGACAAATAATGAAGAAAAGGAAGAATTTTCAAGGCCATAAAACTTATCACGACCTTGAGCACGACCGTGTGCATTTGTAGAGAAAAGAAAGAAGAAAAGGCAGAAAGTTAGGCATGGTATGTGCGCCTACCAAGCATGATTATGAGCCTTCTAAACACAGGAATATGAAAAGTTGTGAAAGAGCACGACCCCTAAGCACGACCATGTGTCCTGTGCAGTCAAAAAATGGTTGTTACAAACTTTTGCAATTCTCTAGTTTAAGGCATGTAAATCAAATTTAATGACTTGTCTATGATTTTAGATTATAAACTGGAATTATATCAGACTTGAAAAGCATCATGAAACACTTGTATTCTTACTCTAGAGTAGAAAGCAAACTTTTGGATTGCTATATGTTTCTAGTTTTTATTTTTTTTTCATTTTATATTTATTGTCCTATACATTTTTGGTCTTTTCATTTCTGCACTTTATATTCATGCTCTTTACATTTTGAGTTGTTTAGTTTTATGCCTTTTAATTTCATGTCTTTACATTTTAACCCGTTGTCTACTATGATCATCAGTCGGTAGACTTTTTTACTCTTGGGATTGTTGGACTAATCTAATGATTGAATCCTATTTTACCCAAGTGTAGAATATGTTTTATAAAAATTCATTTTCTAATCTAATCTCATCGTTGTTAAATTTTATAACAAATATCAAAAAAGAACCGAGAGGTAAAGTTTGATATTGCTATCTAATCATATCTCAAATATCAAACGAAGAATCGAGAAGTGAAGTTTGATATTGGATCAAATTAGATTAGACAAGATAACAAAACATGAGAATAGTTTTGTGAGTTTTTGGACAATAAGGCTGCACTCAAAGGGTCTCAATGATAATCAACCATGAGAATAGGCTTAATTATTGTTGAGATACATTCATGTTTGTGAGAGGAAACATGAAATACCAAAGAACATTGTCCTTAGAAATGAATTCATTATAAAATAGAGAAATAGATATGGAATGTTTAGAATTTAGTATTATGATGAAAACAACAATCCCATGACGCTTTTTAATATCTAACTTTTAATCCAAACAAATATTACTCTTAAAAACTTATTCCTTTTCAACTAATCAAAAAAGAGAATCAGATTGGTAATCATATAAAACTCCATGTGGATCGATATTTTTATTACTTGATAGAATTGTGCACTTGCAGAAACCTATCAATGGCGTTTAACACTGCCATTGTTTTTTGTTGTTTCCTTCTTGTAGTAAAATGGGAAGTAAATTCTTCACAGAGTTATCTCTAAGAGTCGATGGAGTTATCTTTAAGTCCTTTGAACCACGTCATCTCCGCCCCCTTCATGGTTAATGCAAAAAGCTTACACTTCACTGCTTCTCTTCCCTAATGATAGTCAAGGAAGGTATCAATGTGTTATATGTGTTCTTTAGAATCATTCGTTCCGTCATAGTTTTCAAGCTTTAGAGGTTTCTTAAAGGCGCATTGAATTAGACATTCAAGGATTCTTCTTGTGAAAGGCCCTATTCTATGGTGATTGTGACTTCGTGTCGGGGAACATTCCTATTGTCTTATGTCACCATGACGATGAGGTGGGGAGCCTCTCTTGCTTCCTCAACGGCAAGAGGAACGACTACTACTTCCTTCGTCGGGATCCTCCGGAGGATTATTCTTCTTTGTTTGTGGCTTTTCCCTAACGTAGATTGTGTCGTCAACTACCGTTGGAGTACTATTTTGCTGGTTACGTTGCACCACTTCAAGTTATGTAGAAATTTCCGTGAGAATCTTCTCTTGATTCTCTTCAACTCGCCTCAACCTATTGTTCTATTATTGGATTAGACTTGTGAGGTTTTTCAAGAGTGTGTTCACATCTGGAGGTGGAGGCAAAGGATTCTACTCTGTCTTCTGATTGCGATTTCTGTTCGGAACAAACACGGTGGTCCTGACGACGGAAGCACTAACGTTAAAGGAATCACATTAATCGTGGTCATTGGAGAAGCTTAGGTGTCATTCTTATCTTGTCCCACCGGTGTGAGAATTGGCATCAAATGATCTTGCAAAGTCTGAATCGCTGATCGAATTTCCACGACGATGGACGTTCTGCTTCCAGTATTTCTCTTTCAAGTTCCGACCATGGTTTCATGCGCATATAGTTGATTGTTTGACCCATTACGGTGGAGGAACGTGTAACCAAAAACAGTTACGGCGGAGGAACGCGTAACCAAAAACAGTTATGATGGAAAATCGTTTGAATCGTTGGGACTCAGTGAACAATCCCTTCTTTCTAGTGCCAATTGATATGTCTGGTGACAATCAGGGAATCTTAACGGTGGTTCTCGATGCTTTGATGCACGTTAGCACTCCAACACTCAAGTCAGCATCTAAAATAGGTGGTTATGTGCGAAATGTGGTAAAAGTGAAGTGTACCTTGAGGGTGACACTGGGTCATCCTTATATGGGTTCAGAGGACACTTGGCGATCTCTGTGAGGTGCAGCACCATCTCAGGAGGTTGTTGGCGATGATTTGGACTGTGGAGATGGATCCAAGGCGTGCTCCTGTGCGATGCACCACACATGACATCGCATGTTCGTGTTCTACCTAGTTTTTCTTGGGCTTTGGGTTAACGGGCCTTGATTTGTGGGATTCTATCCGGCCCAAAACATTTATATTTCTATATCTTAACTTATATTTATTTGAAAATTGCTTTTTTGACATACAAAAGTTCACATTAACACAAGTAATTTACCTAAAAGCCCCCAACGGTAGTTAACTGCCGCCCAAGGAACCGGCATCACTTAACTGTCGCTGGAATCAGCGGCAACACTTAACTGTCGCTGGAATCAGCGGCAGTTAACTGCCGTTCACACTAGTAAATAGAACCAGTGCAGTCTGCAATGGTTTTTCCAGCCATTTTGGCCTGTTTGTACCTGTAATTTCAAACGGCAATTCCGCATGAAATCAAACCGAAACAACAACATCCAGCAATCCCAAACATCAACATTTTATAGTTTATCAATTATTTGGCAACATTACACAAAACCGATACTGCGTTAACGCTTCACAATTGTTTGAAATTCGTCAAATTTTCCACATTATGCAACACATTACACGTAAAGTACATGAATTTATAATAAATGTGAAACTC
>Ga0228711_1003294_pt1 | contig 25066 bp, 7 predicted proteins | sample MedpolnodulmetaG_2_FD_177996 | JGI IMG/M metagenome (GOLD analysis project Ga0228711, IMG submission 177996) | Root nodule microbial communities from Medicago polymorpha collected in Santa Monica, California, United States - brown nodules | ecosystem: Host-associated > Plants > Roots > Nodule... | reverse complement strand
CATTTGATAGCGTTTTTAAAGTGCTATTAAAGATGTTGTACTTACAATAGCGGCGGATTTAATAGCACTTTTAAGTGCTATTAAAGAGCAAAAAAAGTGCTATTAAATCCCTTTTTTGGTATAGTGATTATTGGCAGAATTTTTATCCCTAGGTTATCTCTAATACCATCTTAGTAGGATTATTGGCACCAGATATTAGGGGTTTGCCTCTTAGAAAAAAGACGAAAAAAGGATTCTCAATTGTTTTGAAGAAGAACAATAAAAGAAGGGGACTAAGAATGTCAAGGATGTGAATGATAAAATAATGTGTGAGGTGATGTGCCTCTTCTCTTAAAATGGAAGGTGAAGATGGACATTCCTTTTACTATTCCCATCAGTTACAAAGTGAATGAGCCGAGCAAACTGAAAAAAGTTAATGCATTCAATAGTGAGTTATAAGAGAGGGAAGACAAAATTGAAATGAGATGACAAAAACTAGTGGGCGAAATTGGTATGACATGTCGTGCAAAAAGGAGATTAGAGTTGCATGACTATCTTTCCATTATACATAATATATGCATGTATTTATTATTTATTATAAGTTACATAGTATTACTATTGTTATGATTATAATCATATTACTAAAGCCATAATCGTCTTGCGGTTACACTCTCATGGTCAGTGTGTATCTGTTTTGATATTAGCAACTATTACTATGGAAATAATCGTATAGTGGTAACGTATTAGATAAGAAGTTGTGACCGAATGAAATCAGTTAAATTGGATAATAAATATTATTTTATTGCAGAGATGATGAAACTGAAAACCCTCATAAGACTTTTAAAATAAATAACCGTTATTTTTAGTACCTAAGTTCCTTTTCTTTGTATCTCATTCTCACTTGGCGACACCATTAGTACCTTTTGTGGACCATAAAGAACCTAATCTTGCTCAACTTCTTTAGTGATCTAAATATTAAAGTTATTTCATTGCTATTTTTCATCGCTAGTAAACATATAATACAAATGACATAAACCCCGACACAATATATTTTAGGATTTTAGCTGAGTGAATACCATTACAACATCCATAATATACATTTCCCTAAACAAAAAATGAAAAGAAAAAATAATATACATTGAAATCTAGTGATGAAAAAAATACTTTAAAAACCGCATAATGGAGTAGATATATTATAAAAATCCTGATCAATATTCATATATATTACAAAAATACAACTTATGTAAAACTATTGCCAAATTACTTTTCATGTATTAGATTTTTTTCATATTCTAAGACACATAATAATATCAATTAAAAATATATTTAGAAAAATATAATAAATGCATCTAACAATTTCAAATAGCACATAAAATGCCCCTAAAAAAATAGAATATAATATAAATTATAATTTAAAGACATATTTTTCTTCTTTTAAAATGCTTATAAATAAAGCTAATGTGATAACGTCTTTGATGAGTGATATGTAAGTAACCTTGTAAGATCTTTTTAAATTTTAAGATCTATCGAAATTTCGATTAGCATTTAGAGTCTAACTCACCTAAACTTTTTTATTTAAAAAAAATGCTTGTAAATATAGACAAATTGAATGTATATTAGATTCACCAACTCATTTTTCACCTTTCTATAAAGGTGGCTAAAATAGCCCTAACACACATGTAAGTAAATGTTGAAAAAAAAAATTGTTGAAAGTTGAAAATATGGTAATGGGTAGGTACCCCACATGTACATTGTTTTGTTAGTCACCAAATTGTTCTTAGCCATCATCTTCACCAACCCAACAACCTCATCATTTTCTTTTCCTTGTTTTCTTTCTCTCCAAACAATAAAAAAATTCAAAGCTTTCAACTATATAAATACAGCCATCACACAAAAACAACATCGTTCGTTCATCAATTCAGATCCAACTACTCATCTCATCTCACCAACCTCATCCTCATTCCGGTAATTCCCAGATCCCACTTTCTTTCATTTTTCAATTTGTTGAATTCAATTTACTGAATCATAAAGTTCCAATTTTGATCTTTGTTTTGATGACCCATTAAGCTAATTTGAATTGGGTTGAATTGAATCCGTGAATGAGATTGTATGTTATATAGTAGCGAGGATCTGTTAAAATGAATTAATTATTTGATAATTGATAGTTAGTTGATTGATTATTGATTAATTTTAGATTAAGAAGAAATGGCACGCAAGAAGATCAGAGAGTATGATTCTAAGAGACTGTTGAAGGAGCACTTTAAGAGACTTTCTGGCAAGGACTTACCTATCAAGTCTGCACAAGTAAGTACTCTTAATCGTGATTTAGCAAGTTTAAACATTTACTTTGTTATAATGCACTCTTATTTGTTTAGAGAAATAATTTTTGTATAACTGAATTTAATCAACTTTTTTGATAACTTTTTAAGTGGTTAGCACAGTTCAAATATGTGGTTAATTATGTCCGAATTCATTGTTAGGGAAGATATGTCGATTTTTAATGAGTTTTGACACTCTTATATCTATTAATCATCTACTGAATGTAATTAACCATTTAAAAAATTATTGTGAAAGTTATCAAATTTTAGTTGTAGAAATAACACAATTGATTAGTTAATAAGCATAAGTTTATATATAAAACCTATTGACTAAAATTTGTTTAGCCATTCAAGACTATTTCACTTTTACTAAAAGTAGGAAAGTTTGTAGAAGCAGCTGAATTAATTGTTTATATGATAATTGCATGTCACATAAGAATTTATGTATAAGTTGTTTCTATAACCGAAGAAGTTTTAGAGATAATTTTCACACAAAGCTCTTTGTAAACTATCTTGATCAGCTTATAAAATTAAGCTGAAAAATAGCATATAGGAACTTCATGAGCTATTTAATAAGCTGAAGGCTCTTCCATACATTGTGCTTAATATGCTCCTTTGCAAGTGCTTATGCCATAAGATAAGTTCAAAATAAATGCAACATGTATGCAAGTTTAATAAAGGTCCATTTTTCAGAAATCAATAAGCTTTCACAGTGTTGCCTTGATTCACTGTAGCGTGCATATTAGACTTGAGGAATGAATTTGTTTTGGTTTGTGCTTTAAGGTTACGGAAGCCACTGATTTCACTGAGCTGCAAGACAAGGAACAATGGCTTTCTTCTTCTAAATTGGTTGTGAAACCTGACATGTTATTTGGGAAGCGTGGTAAAAGTGGTTTGGTTGCCTTGAATTTGGATTTGGCACAAGTTGCTTCATTTGTGAAAGAGCGTCTTGGTAAAGAGGTGTGCTTTTTCTCTCTCTGGCTCCGTCCGTCCTTCAAACTTTACATTCATTGTCTTGCATTTTATGTTTTTTAGTTGTTTTACTTTTAAATATTTTCCTTTCAACCCTTGATATATTTTAGTCACGTGTTTATTGAAAATATAGGTTGAAATGGGTGGATGCAAGGGACCGATAACAACTTTCATTGTTGAACCTTTCATCCCGCATAATGAAGAGTATTACCTTAACATTGTCTCTGACAGACTTGGGAACAGTATAAGCTTTTCAGAATGTGGAGGAATCGATATTGAAGAGAATTGGGATAAGGTACCACAACACATACTTTTCATCTTGTAGATTGAACACCATCTATTTCCTGCACATAAAATTTTCTCTTATTATCCATAACCTACAAATTGGTTTGTTCATATTTCAGGTTAAGACCGTATTTATTCCAACGGGAGTATCTCTTACATCAGAAATCATTGCCCCACTTGTTGCAACCCTTCCCTTGGAGGTAAATTCAATTTAACTGCCCATTTGTTATTTTACGAACAAACTAACTTTGGACTTTTTATGTATATATTTATACTTATGCATATAACTCAATGTGATTGATTACAATGCACTGTTTTTATAGATCAAGGGAGAAATTGAGGAATTTCTCAAAGTGATTTTCACTCTGTTTCAAGGTATACATCGTAACAAAATATATATTAACACGCCACTGGATGCACTTGTGCAATCTGCTTTATAGACTGGAGTTACATTTGAACCGTACTGTTTTCTTTTAAGATTTACATATTTATGTTTACTTTACTTTTGTGTCAGATCTGGATTTCACTTTCTTAGAGATGAATCCTTTCACATTGGTTGATGGAAAGCCTTATCCTTTGGATATGAGAGGCGAGCTAGATGACACTGCTGCTTTCAAGAACTTCAAGAAGTAGGTTCTTTCTTTTTAACAAATGCTAAGTGTTACTTTCAAGGACCCGTGTTAGTTCATACTAATGGACATTTTGCAGTAAATATTTTTAAATGAACAGACGTTGTCGTATTGGTTGCAGGTGGGGTAACATCGAATTTCCATTGCCATTTGGAAGGGTTATGAGTGCCACTGAGTCTTTCATTCATGGATTAGATGAAAAGGTAAACTAATATAACTTTGGCCTAAATGTGCAATTTTATTCAATTCAGTTAGGACTATGTATGTCCAGAAAATGTGTGTGTCCTGTAAGTACATATTTTTTTGTTTTTTTAGCTTCTTACTTGGGGGTAGTATTTTGAATACCCCCTTAGAGGAATCTGGCGTAATTTAAAATGTCAAGACTTTATCCTTTTTTCTTAGTATACAAGCTGTGTATTATTGAATGTAAATGAATGAGCGCACAGGCTCTACAACGGTGGCAAAACAGAAAATTAAATTATAATCAGAGTCTAAGACCCTGCCCAGAGCGAAGCTCCTACCAGAGAGACATTCTCTCCCACACACATTTGCTAACAAACTTCTCAATGAATATCAGTACACAACCTCACTCATTTATATAGCAAACCTGTAACCGAATTCCCTAAATTCTAGGGATTTCACAAACTCATATGGCCCCACTTTCTTCTAGAATATGTTAGGTGTCCAGAAAATTAATATAACTTTGGCCTAAATGTACAATTTTATTCAATTCAGTCAAGACTGTGTATGTCCAGAAAATGTGTGCGCGCCTGTAAGTACATATTTTTTGGTTTTTTAACTTCTTACTTGGGGGTAGTATTTTGAATACCCCTACCCCTTAGAGGAATCTGGCGTAATTTAAAATGTTGCAAGGCTTTATCCTTTTTTCTTAGTATACAATGTTAATAAGTGCTTATCATATCTTCAAGTTCAATTAAATTTTTCACATGTTATGAAACTGATAGAACCCGTAAAATGAAGAAAATGAAACTGTGTATTATTGAATGTAAATGAATGAGCATACAAGCTCTACAATGGTGGCAAAACAGAAAATGAAATGATAATCAGAGTCTAAGACCCTGTCCAGAGCTAGGCTCCTACCAGAGAGACATTCTCTCCCAACACATTTGCCAACAAACTTCTCAATGAATATCAGTACACATCCTTACTCCTTCATATTAGCAAACTTGTAACTGAACTCTCTGAATTCTAGGGATTTCACTAACCAACTCATTTTCTCTCATATGGCCCCACTTTCTTCTAGAATATGAATATGTTAGGTGTCCTATCAGAAACACCAATACTTCATATTGAAGACGTGCCTAGTGTCCGACATGTGTCGGTGTCAGACACGGATATGACCCCAAACATGTAGTTGCATTCAATCACTTCTATTTAAATTATTACTGGTGTCAACGTCGGTATCAATGGCTTATTGATGAATGCAATAATACTATTACTTGCAGTTATGATTTGATGCTATAAGTTAATTTATACACTTGTTTAATTTTTGCAGACAAGTGCATCTCTAAAATTCACTGTGTTGAACCCAAAGGGCCGAATTTGGACAATGGTTGCTGGGGGAGGCGCTAGTGTCATCTATGCTGATACGGTGGGTTTCTTGTATATTTTTAAAACATAATTCATACTTAATCTCCATATTTGCAGCATGAAGTGACAACTTCTATACTAAATATTAATACAGGTAGGTGATCTTGGCTTTGCAAATGAGCTTGGAAACTATGCAGAATATAGCGGTGCACCCAATGAAGAGGAGGTTTTGCAGTATGCCAGAGTTGTAATTGATGTAATTAATTTTTATTTCTGCTTTATTTTGGTTGTACCTATCATTTTAAAGATTTAATTATGGTGCTAACGTGACATCGGGTCGTTGCTTAATGTGTCTAAAGATACTATAGGTATTCTGTTGGAGTAAACAATCACACTGGTCCCTAAATGCTTGTTGTCGCGTCATAGATTGATAGTCACAAGTGTATCCAAAATACAAAAACATCCTTCAGTATGTCTTTTGCCAATAATTTATTGGACCAAATTGACTAATGGAAGACACACTCAAGGACCAAATTAACCAATATATAACAGATTTGAGAACCAAACCGACTAGAATGGACATATTCAAGGTTTTTTTTTTTGTTTGTAATTTTGGTCAATTCAGGGTCTATAGCGATATCACATGTCTTATTCAAGGACCAAAATGAGCGTTTACTCTATTTTATAGCTAAAATAATCTTTTTATTTCTTTCCAGTGTCCAACTGCCGACCCCGATGGCCGAAAAAGGGCTCTTGTTACTCTATTTTGTAGCTAAAACAATTTTTTTTTTATTTCTTTACAGTGTGCAACTGCAGACCCCGATGGCCAAAAAAGAGCTCTTGTTATAGGCGGAGGCATAGCTAACTTCACTGATGTTGCTGCTACTTTTAGTGGCATAATTCGGGCACTAAAGGAGAAGGTAATCCCACAATAGTAGAGTTTTGCTTAATTGTTTAATGAGAGTCTTATTTTAGTAGAGCTAATTGATTTTTGAACTATTGCGATCCAGGAATCAAAGTTAAAGGCAGCAAGAATGCACCTTTATGTGAGGCGAGGGGGTCCGAACTACCAAAAGGGTCTAGAAAAAATGCGAGCACTTGGAGAGGAAATTGGCATCCCGATTGAGGTTAGCTAATTGAAGTTCATGCCTTTATTTATAGTATTGAACAATCAAATGGTGCTTAATAGGAAAAATTGTGTCGAGGAGCAGTTTATTAATTCTTTTGGATATCTTTGTTACAGGTTTATGGACCTGAAGCAACAATGACTGGTATATGCAAACAGGCAATACAGTGCATTACTGCTTCCGCTTAACTATCCATTTCAGGTCAATGCTTCCTTATGTTCATGTCATCTGCAAGTTTGAAGTGAACGTTGATGGTTGATTCTTAATTTCCTTTCCCGTTCCTGGAATTTGTAAATTTAGTTACACCATGTGTTTATAAAATGAAGTCATCCAAAAAGAGTGGTTGAAAATGTTGTCTCGGTTTTTGTAGAATTTGATGGTACTGTCTTGATACAATAAATATAGTTTTTTTTTTGTTTGTTTGACTGATACTTGTTTTTGTGTGTTAATATACTTTCTTCTGCCTTTTCTTCTCTCCATATCTACAACCCCAGTAGGGTTGGCCTGGCGGTGTTGGCTTTGGACCTTGGAGTTTGCTCCTCTCAAGGTCTTAGGTTCGATTCTTTCCGGTGTCAATTACGGTGGGCTAGTTTGGCCTCTTAAAAAAAACAGAAAAAAACTGCAAATGAAATTGTGAGTGGAAAAATTGGGAGAAATGGGCAAAGGGTCCCTATAGTTCTAGTATAAATAGAAAAGATCATACTTTCATATCTTGTGCATCCAAACATTAGAGATCCACTTGTTTTTATATATCTTCCTCTACCACTAACAAAGTGGTACTACTAGAGCTTGATAGATGATTAGCAATAGCTTTAGCATATGTTTGGGACCCAAGTGGGTCACCGCCAACGCGCGTCCATTTGAAGCTTGAAAGAGTAGCTTCTTCCTCAATGTGACCTCGGAACGTGAGAAATGCTAGCTTTTCCGCAAATCAAAACACTACATAAGGTTGTTTCAATTCCTTGTCTTACCAAAAGGAATAATGATAATTGGTGTCGGTGCATGAAAGTCTAGCTAGGATCTCAAGATGTTTGGGGCATTGAAAGAAATGCTATACCCAACTTCAAAATGAGGCTACGTTACCACTTGAGAAGAAGACTTTGTTGTAATCTAAGAAAAATAAATAAGCATTTGTCTTCATTAATCAAGGATTAGATGGAGCCATGTTTGAAATTGTTTCTAATGCAACCAAATCCAAAAAAGCTAGGGAGATTTTGAAAACTTATATTGAAGAAGACGACAAGGTAAAGGTGTGCCTACAAACTTTATGTAGGAGTTTGAATCATTGCACGTGAAGGAATTGAATCTATTTTGGATTTTGGTAATAAGGTGTTGGCTATTGTGAACCAAATCAAGTATTCTGGAGAGAATATGGTAAGTATTCGTGTGGTTGAAAAAATCCTTTGTTCTTTGACTGCGTTCGACTGCGAAATTTGATTACGTGGTTTGTGCTTTTGAAGAATCAAAGGATTTAGACTCGGTGTCTGTAGCAACTAATGGATTTGATTCAAATCAATGAAAAGAGATTCAGGAAATGAAGGAGAATGATGTCAAAGAATACATGGAAGAGCACAAGGTCGTGCTCATGGCCAAGGAAGAGAAGATTATGATAATTATAACAATAATGACGGGACAAACTCTTAACCCACTAGAGGTTGTGGAAGAGAGAGAGAGGTAGATGGAATTATGCTATATCATACGAAAAGATGTATGATAAATCTAATGTTGAATGTTATAACCATCACAAATATGGTATCTTTCCCCATCTTGGCTATAGATCAATCAATTGAATTTGCATGTGTGAATCTAAAGAGAAATTTGTGGAGTTTGATGAGAAGGTGAAATGAAATGTTTCTTGCGGAGATTCCTCCAAGGTACAAATTCAAGGATGATGCTCACAAATTAATAAAAAGAGGCTTACTGTATTAAACAAAAAATAATATTTTGAGTTTGGGACAATTCGTGAAATTCACATGAAAAATTGTTGCTTATGGTTTCAAAATCAAAATTCTAATTGATTGTCAATATGTCTATGTTAAGGAATATAACGATCATCTAAACATCAAGACCAATGAAGCAAAACGTTTGAAGACTGGCATAAAAGATGAAGAAAATTGCTCCTCTCTTTTAGAATTTGTCATTCCCTTGAATCAGTTGGGAGTTAACTCACGATCGACATTTTTCAACGGTAATTAACTCACGCGGGTACTTTTAAGATTGGTTGATCCAGCTTAAAAAGTGATTGAATCGATCTTAAAAGTGACAACACGAGTTAACTACCGCTGAAAAATGCCGAACCTATGTTAACTCCCGTGGATCAAGGAAATGAGCAATTTTGAAAAGGAGAAAAGTAATTTTCAAAGATGAATCATAGCGTTGACATATAAGATGTGGACACTTGAACTTTGGAGCACTCAAGTTATTGAAAGAGAGGGAGAGTATAGTAACACCACCACTTTTAAATTGAACCTATTTGAGTGGGTGGCTTCCATAAATTAAAAGTTGAGTTAGAAAGTGGATATTAGCATTATTTGGACACATTCTTAATAAAAAGACATTATTTGGACACAGAAAATAAGAAATTAAAATCTGAATTATTGAGGAATTTTTTTTATCTTTCTGTTTTTGATTGGATAACAGATTGGAAAAAAGAAAATGAACTATTATGTTATGATCATTTTACTCTTATAAAATGAGAAATAGTGTGAACGACTTCCACATTAGATTTAAATATAACAATGGTTAAATGAATAAATTTTTAATTAAAATTTTCACATTCGATTAATATTATTGCTATTAGAGGAGAGAAAATTTCAATAGCTATTAGACATTAGTTTCTTTTCCTCCTCTCTTTTTTGTAATAGACGAAATGACAAAGCTATTATAAACTCACACACAAGTGGAGGTGCAGAAGTTCGAACTTCGATCATGGCTTTCGACCTAACAATTTCAATATTTTTACTGGTTGAGTTAAGACTTGTGGACTATTTTACTCCTCTCCCGTACTAGTATTTATTTTTTTCTAAACCTGTTATACACTTAATTCTCATTTCCTCTATTTTCCTTTCCTTTCCTTTATTCCTCTATTAATGGAATCAAATAAAGCATTTTTCTAGAAGCTTGAGTGTTTTTGTTTACGTTCCATACTCCTTTAATTATTAGCAAGAAATTTTTAATTATTATTTTACTTTCCTTTCATATTAAAGTGGGAATATGTTAGCCCGAGCTAGTCTTTGCAAGACCTAAGCATGATCTGTCAAAAATTTTGAGGTCTAAGCCTGACATAAGCTTATTTTTTCGGCATGAGTATAACCTATTGAAAGTCTGGTATGGTCTGCTAGCCTGTTTAAAAATTTATTTCATATGAACATCTTTAAACAACAAGTAATGTGATCTAAGTTTCAATCGACTAGCGAACTAATAAATCAATGAGATTACACTCATTTTTAATATTTAACATGAATTTTTAAAGAATTTGATTATATATTATATATTATATTTCAGTGCTAGTTTTTAATAATACGTCTAAATATGCGAAAAATCAATGTAAGCTAATAAGATTAAATTGCTAAAAAGGTTAACAAATTTATAATTTAATTTAAAGTGCAAAATATAATTTAATAATATTAATAATAAACAATATTATTCATATTTACTTAAGTAGGCCGGCCTAATAGACTAAGAAGCTTTCTTATAACTTGTTGTCTAACCTTTTTAGTTAAATAGACTTTTAAAAAAGCATAATCCTTCTCTACTTAAGAAAAAGTCCGACATAACCTGACATATCATAGGTTCGGCTGTAAACCAACCTGACGTATCCCATCCCTATTTCGTATACTTCTTTTTCTAGAAGCTTGAGTGTTTGTTTACGTCCCATGCTTCTTTAATTATTAGAAAAGAAACTTTTAAATATTATTTTACTTTTCTTTCATATTACTTCTTTTTCTAGAAGCTCGAGTGTTTGTTTACGTCTGATACTCCTTTAATTATTGAGAAATAATATTTATACAACTATTGTTTGACAATTTTTATGATAACTTTCTCTTTTATGCTTGCATTATGTTTTTAATTTTTCTCTTTATTGTTTTGATTTCTGTGGCACCACATAATTTTCTTTGTAAATTTATGATTGTCTAAAAAGTTGTCCCACAAATAATTTTTCAAATAACACACCTCTTAAATATTAGACGAAAAGTTTTTAATTATTATTTTACTTTCCTTTTATACATTTCTTTTCTAGAAGCTTGAGTGTTTGTTTACGTCACATAACGCCTTAAACAACTAAAAAGCGGTGAATTGTCCCGACTCCTTATGGCATTGGGACCATTGTCCTCCCCTATTCTTTCTATTATGGTCAATACTACTTTTAGTTGAATTTAGGCTACTTTGGATCACTCCTAACAGATCGGCTAGCACTTGGGTGTCTTTGGTTTTGGTGTTTTTCGATGTCTTTGTCTCTATATCTTTCTTAACCAATAATTCTCTCTCATCAAAATAATTTATTTTAATCATTCCATCATCACTCTCTTTTCTCTAAAATTCACCAAAGTCACACAACACAAAGTCACTGAAGTCCCACCCTAACCGAGCATACAGTAAAGCACAGTGAATATTGATAGATGTGTTTAAATAAAGAACCATTTTAATATTTCATAATTTTCTTAGTGGTTTAATTTAATCCTTAACGAAAAATAATATCTAAGTAGCTCATATCATTTTTATACAAAGGATAAATTAATCTTTGACTTATTATTACTAATTTGTGCACCACCTTCCCGTTATATATACCATGAATTGGAATCCAAGATGGATTTACTTTTTACCCCCATAATTCATGATAATTGAATATTGCATGGTCACAATCCTCTAAATTATTCATATGCATGTCATCCAAATCGAGTGAAGACAACACATGACAATCAAAGCACACTTGTTTGGTTGTTTCATTCACATCGCAACCTTCCATACTGCATACATAAAGATGAAGCTAAGTTTTGCAAGCCCTCTTCGAATTAAATTAACTTTGATTAAAAGTCGATCATTCAATAATCTCCGAGTAAAATTATTTATTATTTTATAATAAATCATTGAAATTTTTTTTTTTTATATATCTTGTTCGACCATGCTTCACGATCAGCATTTAAACCTTGACTACCTTGGACGGAGGTAGTAATTTTTCCCTCAAATTAATTCTCAGTGAGAAATGATTAATTTATCTTTCTCATCATTGCTTTTTATATTGACTATCTTAGAAAAAGGTAAAAATCTAGACAAACAAAAAAAAAAAGGTAAAAATTACTTCAAAATATTTGAATTTGAAAATAATCTTACAAAAATAAACACAATTTATTTATTTTTTGAAAAAGAAAATAAGAATTTAATGATAAATAATAATTTGTCATTAAATCAGAGAATATATTTTTTGAAGAAGTAAATTAGAGAATATGTTGGTCTCAATGATATGCCAAACACAGTGTTCCTTCAAAAATGTCAAATACAGTGTTTTTCTTAAGGTATTGTTCAAACAACTAAAAATTATAACTTTTGCATAGAGATATTTTTTACTTAAATACACCTTGTATTGGAGGGACTATTGATTGGTATTTTTTAATATATCCTTTTTAGTCTTTTCCAAAAAAAATTATTATTTTTACATGTGTTTCACATATATTTGTAAGATAAAGTTTTTTATAATATATTTCTTAAACAACGTTTTTAGGACCTTTTTTTTTAATAAAAAAAACGTCCTTAAGACATTTGTTAGCAAAAACTCTTTACATTTTAATCTAAAAATTATGTTACTAGATGATGAAGAGGATAATGAAGTAGGTAATTGTCGGTGTTAAATGGGATACTATTTATTTACAAACAGAGAATGGAGGTCTGAGGATGAAAAGGTTGAAGGAGTATTATATTTCTTTGTTAGGTAAATGGGTGTGGAGGTTGTTGGAAGAGAGGGAGAGTCTGTGGAATGTTGTTATTCGCGCCAAATATGAAGAGGAGGGAGGGAGAGTGCGGTTTGGCTCTCATGGTGGATCGGTTTGGTGGCGCACTTTGAACCAAATTTGATATGGGGTGGGTTTTGTTGATAATAGGTGGATGTCTGACAACATTGTTAGGAGGGTGGGGGATGGCCGCTCTACTCTCTTTTGGGTGGATCCGTGGCTGGATGATTGCCCGCTTGAAAGGTCTTATAGTAGACTTTATCAACTAGCGGACAACAAACTAGTTACGGTATCAGAAATGTGTCAATTAGGGTGGGATTATAGAGGGGAGGCATGGAAATGGCGGAGGAGGTTATTTGCCTGGGAGGAGGGATTAGTCAGGGAGTGTGTGGACCGTTTGTCTACTTGTGTTTTGTAGGTTGGATCGATTGACCGGTGGGTGTGGAAGCTACACGTGACGCAGTGTTACACGGTTAAATCTGCTTACTCTTACTTAACAGCGAATAACAACAACTTTAATGAAGAGTTCGATACCTTTATGTGGCTTAAAGCAGTTCCCTTGAAGGTGAATATATTTATCTGGCGCCTCTTTTTAAATAGGTTATCCACTAAGGATAATCTGCTTAGGAGAGGAGTTATTGATGCTACTCAATTGCCTTGTGCGACCTTCAGTGGGGAATCTGAAGACCATATTCATTTGTTCTTTCGATGTGACGTTTATGGGCGGTTGTGGCCTTTGGTTATGAAGTGGTTGGGGTTCGAGGAGGCTCTTATTGGCGACACTATTTCTCATGCTCATCAGTTTCGTGACCTTGGGGGTTTTTCTAAAAACTCAAGGTGTGCATTTATAACGATTTGGACTTCCGTTCTTTTTATTATTTGGAAAGATCGCAACAAAAGGATTTTCCACAATATGTTTGATACTCTTGAGATTCTTACTGAAAAGGTTAAGCTTCAGACATATTGGTGGTTCAAGTCGTACTACATTTTGTTTGATTTTGATTACCCTGTTTGGAGGCATAATCCACTTTCTTGTCTCAAAGCCATTGTGTAATTGTTTGTTTTATGCCTTTTTGGCTATTTGTGATTGAACCTATTGTAGCAATTACTTTACAGCTCCCTTAAGCAGCCCTTGTGCTTGAGGAGTTGCATGTTGTTTGAATATAATTTCTCTTAACTTCTTAAAAAAAAAAAAAAAATTGTCGGTGTTGTTTCCCCAAAGAAAACGACATTGATGCCTCGGTAGGTCTATCCTAGTGATTTTTATTTTTAGGAGAGGTCTGTCAATGATTACAAGAGTCATTTTCATCAACAAAAACAAATTGATTAGAGTCATTATTTTTGTCTTCCACTACGAATGACTCAAAAATTTACATTAATATTTTTTAATGAAATTTACTTTCGTATTTTGTTTGGGTACTGAAACGAATAATGAGCCATATTCTTTTTTGAGGCCAATAATGAGTCATATCCTATATACTATTGTGTTTATTTAATTTCAAATTATCTTTGTAAAGATTTTAGAATAAAATAATAGAAATTTTGCATTCTTATGTGTTTTATAAGTTTTTTTTTTAAGGATGTGTGTTATAAGTTTGTTAAATTTTATTTTTGATATATAAAAGATTCATGATAAATAGACAACTTATTTTCTTAACAAAAAAAAAAAAGACAATTTATCGAGAAAAAAGGGTGAAAACCATTTCCCATTAAGTTAAGAATAATTCATGTACTCGATTCACAGGGTAAACAACGTTTGACCAGTACGCATGTCTCTACACACGAGCTGGATTAATCGTCTACCTTTGGTGGGTCGGAAAAAAAAAATGTTAACTATAAATGTTAACTATTTTTTTCTCTTAAAATAATTCTTGAAAATAATATAAATGTTAACTATTTTTTTAAGGCAACTAATTATATTTTAAAAAGCACCTAAAAATAAAACTCATCCTTTATATATTCATGAGAAAAATTATGTTTTAAGAGTAAAAATAATGAACTTCAAATAAACACATGTAACTTTCATCTATCTTACCAACTCAATGACTCATATAGTCGTTTCCAACCTATATTTATCCATCTTTTAAAAAAAAAAACTATATTTATACATTTCTAATTTCGTTGATCTTCTTTTTCGGTACCTTGATCTACTCAACCCTACAAAACCACTACATAATACTTTTTCTAGGTATAGTGTTTGTTAGATCTACTCTTTGTAATGATTTGAAACCTTTGATAAAAAGGTCTTTTACAAATTATTAACATATTTGAGTTAACCTAAAGTGTGCAACTTTTTGACACCGAGTCATGATAAAATGTGACATATTGTTTTTATGTGGAAATCAAGTTAGATTTGAGTTACGGAATTTCAAGCTAGACATAGTCAATCCCACTTTACCAATAGCAAGTAGCATTGAGACTTTGAGAGTTAAGTGTACGTTAAGTCATTGAGCGGGAACCTAAGTCCACAACACATTGTACACAAGTTAACTAGAGCAACATGGTTTTTTTTGAGAGATACACTTACGAAATAATTCATATTTATTTGGCTTTTTTCTTACAATAAAACATTACTCCAAAGACAGACTGAGTTTCAATATCTTAAGGTTTGGTGAGAGCCAATAGATGTACTTATAAATCATTCAATAAAAAGGTTCTCATATTGATAATGTAAAAAAATGTTAACTATAAATGTTAACTATTATCCACGATTTTGCAGGTGAATAATTCCTTAACAAGTTAACCGACTTTCATTAACAATATTACATTAATATTATTAGTTTTTTTTACGAAATAATATTGTTAGTTATTACTCCCTTCATAAATTATTATTAGTTATCCATTGCTATATAATCTAATTAGTTGTGTGAGGCATGGGCCAATGCCGCTGCTTGTCCTCCCCTTCGTCCGTCCCTATGCTATTTTGAAAGACAGTAAGCTCCTCTAATGAGTAGGGCAGTGTTTAGGCAGGACCCTCTCCATTTTATTTTGTTTGTTCTCTCTCTTAGTAAAGTTTTAAAATATTATTAGGATATATATAAAAATGATTTGAACTTATTTAATATCACATTTTTTTTAATTTATATTCTAAAACCATAATAATAGAGAAAAATACAAAGTGAATCATCTCTTTCATTTTTCTCTCATTCTCTCTCCTAAATCTCTATCTTTATTTTAATTTCACTCTCACTTAATTTTATTTTTATTTTTAAAAAAAAGAAAGAGATTAAATTTAAAAGAGAAACGAGAATCAGGTGAGAGGGAAAGAGAAAAACTTATGAGTTAATCTATATAAAAAATGAAGAATTCTCAAATCATAACCGGACAAATGTTTGCTTTCTGTCTACGCTATATATGATTTGCTAAATGTTGAAATGATAGAGAATTGATAGAAAATGGGAGAAAACAATAGAAAACAAGAGAAAAAGAAAGAAAATTGGATATATCAACCATTGTTTCTCATTAACTTGCAATGGAAGCAATTACACGTATTTATATATTTTTCTTTAGAGATCAAGATAAGCTAGTGTGATCTTCACTTCCAAAGGCCATCTCAATCAACATAGAGGCTTGATTCTCATAGTAAAAATAGACCCTTAATAAAATAAAAATGTAATTTTTTTAAAAGAACAATCTTATATTTATATTGTAAATAACATTTATAAACATAAAAAATAGTCAACATTGTCACTAACATAAAAAATCCGTATTCTATTCAATAAAATAAAAATACAACTACAAACTAATATCTTTATCAACATTGTAACTATTTAAAAAAGTCATCATTATCACAATTTTTTGGGTTGGGCATGTCCATTAGGTTTTTTATTTTTTATAATATAACAAATGATGAGCAGTTCGTTTTAGATCCCTCTCAATATCTATTGGAGCATACATAATGTAGATCATTAATTTTGAGTAATGGATCTCACGTGTGGGTGAAGATCCTCTCCATTTCCTAAATAAATGGAGATTGTCAATTACTATAGTTTTGAAGTAAATATGTGATATTAAGGTTTTCTATTCTTGAAATATGTGCATTAATATCACATGTTTACTTCAAAACTATAGTAATTGACAATCTCCATTTATTTAGGAAATGGAGAGGATCTTCACCCCTCACGTGTATACATTACTCATTTATAATTTTTTAATAACAGTACTTAATAAACATTCAATCACTCTAATGCGACAATTTTGGCAAACGTTCTAAATGAGTCCCACCAATAAACAAAACATGCCAAACAAACATTGCCAAATTGTTAATTTAATGAAAAGTATTGTGGAGTCCACTTAAGAATGAGATGCTTAAATAGTTAAGAACTCATCAATGAGAATGGTATCAGAGCCCCTAAAATTTTTGGTTGATAACTTTCATAGGACAAATTTTTAATTTTAACACCTCCAATAAATAATTCTCGGAGGATATTTTTTAGCACAAAAAAATATTGAGAGAGCCTGAAAATAAATCCTCAGTGATGATTGGATGAAGATCCTTGAACCTATACATATACTAAATATTTTAAGGCTCCAATATTTTAAAGACACAACTTCATAGAGCTCTTTGCACTCTCCTAGAAACAGCCGTGACCTCAATCAATCATAACTAACTTTTCTAAACATAAGCAAAGTAGTTATAACTGATTTTCTAAGTTTATAACTGTCTCAATAGCTCGTAGCGCAAATAGCTGAGGTGTATACCGCTCCTCTTCTTCATCATGCTGCAAACTAGCTTCCAATGCATTTTTGTTATGCTTGAACAGCACAAGAACATTTTCTGCGTGGAACAATTCTTACCTAGATACAACCCAAATAAAAAATATTGGGGCACACATACATAAATGAAAAGAATTAAAAGAAAAACAAATTAGTCACATCATTTTTTACTTTTATCTTTAAATTTATCAAAACTATGTGTGTGTATCTAAATCATTTTTATTTGTTAGACTTTCTCCTAATCCATGTCTGGCCTTCTAGAAGTGACCTTATGACCCTGCTTGGTTTGACAGCCAATAAAATCAACAATAGTGACTATCCCATTGAGTGAAAAATGAAATAAAATAAAAGTGTTAATCTACCAAAATTTTAGATTTGGCTAATCACCGACTAAATAAACATGTTTAAAAAAATAGTAACACGTGATTTGACTTTTTACAAACCTCTTAGTCCAACTAACTCTAATGGTGTCTCAAAACTTGGTATCTATTAAGTATCCTTGTTGGAATGAAAATATGTTAGGATCTTATAAGACTCAAAGTCCCGTTTAAGACCTCAATTTTTGGTTCGACTCACTATTTTTTAATATTAAAAAATTGAAATGTAATGATATAAATTATTGATAGTTGATTAGTGGGTTTTATTTAAGAAATTTGAGTGAGATTACGAGTTTGAAGGATTGAGTGCTTATTATGTACTACTATTAAAAAATTATAAATGAGTTATGTATACACGTAAGATCCATTTATATACCAAAAAATGAGTGTCTCCATTTATATAGTAAGAAATTTTTAATTGTTGTCCCATATTTCCAAAATCAATTCCTATTTACTTTTCATTTTGTATATCTTTGGGTTCAAAGACAAAAATTGATTCTAGAGATACATAATTAATTCTAGTGATTATTTTTGAGTGAAATTAATTCTGTCATAAAAATTAATTCTAGTTAGAAATTAAAGCTTTTGATTTTATAATTGATTTTAACATTCAAATTTATTTATTCCTTAAAAAAAATTCAAATTTATTGTTCAACTCACTCACTTTTATAAACTATTCAATCATAAACAAGTTTTCCTTCGATTCATTTTTACCCAAATCAATTTTTGTCACTCATAATCAAACATACACTTTATTTCATACTCCTTTTTCTAGAAGCTTGACTGTTGTCCATATTTCACGCCTTAAACAACAACAAAAGCGGTGGGAATGTGCTGATTCGTTTTGGCATAATAACAAACAATTGAGTAATTAAAGGTGTAAAATTAATTATGATGATACACTTCTATCTTAATATGAATCACTTATTAATCAACTTTTCAATTTACATTTAACAAAAATCAATTTACATGGAAGGGAATCCCGGTTATGACACTTTTGAAAGCAATCTGATTCATTAAAAATAAAGGACGGGAAAATGTGATTTATGAGTCTGATTCATATATTTTGGTGGATTCTTTGTCTTTCCATCATCGCAGCGCTTCTATTTTTATTTCCATATTATCACTCAGTTAGGCAATAAGCAATATGGTTGATCATATTTTAGTTAGAACGGTCGATTCATGAGTTTGTCACCATGTTTTTGAATTTTATCTTGTTTGTATTGGACATTTCTTAATTAAAAAATAATAATTCTTGTTGCCGTAAAACCAAAATATTTAGTTGATTTAAAATTTATATGAAAAATGCTAACAATATTTTTGGACGTTTTTTAAACAATTAAAAACAATAACATTTAGATAAAGATTAATGCAATTATGATTTTTACATATGTCTGATTTATTTTAAAGATAAAGTTTCTTCTGGGTCCTTAAATAATGCTATCTTTAAAATATTTGTTAGCATAATCCTTCTCGTAAGTTTCAATTTATTTTAGTGGATGATTAGGTTTAGGGATGGCGAAGTAGATAATGGTCGGTACTGTTTTCCCAATGAAAAAGACATTGACGTGCAAGGTTGCAGCAAAAATGCAAGACTATGTTGTTGGTGAGAAGTGATATAGGTAGGTCCATCAATGATTTCATAGTCATCATACTTGTCTTCCACTACTAATGACTCGAATATTCACATTAATCTTTAATTTTTGTGGCAATGATTAACTTTTTTTGTTTTTTTTCTTTACCATGACAATTCTATGGTATCTAATTTTTTTTTTAAGCAAAATGAAAAGACTGGGGGCATGCATGAGACCCCAGGTACAATCCATATTAGAATACATCGTGATAAACTATATCAAATGGACCAGTTCTATTCTATTTTAATAAATATTTACTAGTCACAGACGCAATCTAGCGAACCCGCGTACGGGCACGAAACCAGGCTACAAAAAAAAAAATATGAAAAATGAACTCTTGCAAAAACAGTTAGGATTTAAAAATGGTGAATGGGTCGACCGCCAGCACGGTAACGAATCTAAGTGTCAACATCTCCCTGAACAAGCGGCAAGCGTAAAAGTTCTTTCGAGCAAGTACCAAAGTATAGGCATCCATAACTCCTTGAAACCTGCAGAACTCAAGAGTCTTGGAAACATCAGAGAATCAAAGGACATACAACCAAACACAATGGTTTCCAACAGACGGTAAGAACTCAGATCGAAGGATGAGTTCAATACGTTAAAAACCAAACCCTTTCGGGTTAATCGAACTACAGACCCTATCGGGTTAACAAATCAGACCCTTTCGGATTTTTGAAACTTAACCACCACAGGTCATAATCATCAGCCACCCCATCTCCGAAATAAAACAGTAGAAAAAACACACAAACCAAACTACCTTAGCCCTTGATGAATAACAACGAAGAACCGTCAAAACAAGCACACCACCAGCGACCCATAACACCAACGACGAACACAAAAGCCAAAAAACCAAACAACATCAACCCTTCCGACACGGTGGAGAACAATAACAACCTTAACCCAGCCGGTCAAGGAGCAAAACCCACCACCTCAAAGAAAAGGAACCGAAACAACTGCATAACCGCCAGACACCAGGCCTTCAGGAAACGCCGGCGAAGGAGTTTCTACCTTGTATAACCAGCCACTATGTAACACAATACTTTGTTGGCACAGTGTTTGTTAAATTTGTTTATTTTTGGTTAACGATTTATTCTTTCTAGTTTATAATGGTTTGAAACCCTTTGAGCAAATGGTGTTTTGACAAATTATTGACATATTTTAGTTAGCTAATGAATGTACCTGAAGTGACTATTTAGATCCCTAGTCATGATAAAATGTGACATATTGTTTTTGTGTGGAAACCAAGTTAGAATTGAATTCCAGAATTTCAAAACTAGACGGAATCAATCTCACTATATAGTAGACTTGAGAGTAAGTAAAGTGTACGTTAAGTCATGAGCGGGACCCCAAATCCACCTGCAACACATTGTACTCCACAAGTGAGCTAGGGAGCAAAAGGATTTAGAACCTCTCTTTTTCATGTACACTTTTATTTTGAGAGATATACTCAATTACTCATGAAATAATTCATATTTATTTGGCATTTTTCTTAAAAATAAATATTCTGAAAAGAGCCGAACAAATTTCTTAAAAGGTATCTTACCCATTTTAAGAAGAAATAATTCTCCTTTAAAAAAGATATAATTCATATTTATTTGACATTTTGTTCGATTTTTACAATTTGCAATGGAAACTTTTAAGAATTTTCTTTTATTTTTGGACAAACAAAAATGAAATATATTAACCAAATGAAAGATTACAAGGAGTGCGCATGTAGAATTTAAAAGTTCACAAAATCAAATACAAAATAATGCCACATCATTGCCACAAGAAAGATGTAGTTAAGAAACAATCATAAAAGGATGTAACAAAAAAAAACATAAAATGATTCAACCGTCAATGATGAAGATAAAAAATTGTAGTTAAGTTTTTTTTTCTTTCAACCATGAATAAGATAGCAACTTTATTTTATCAAATAAATGTTGTATTATTTATTCCATATGCCGAAAGAAGCGATAATTTTGTTCCTTCCAAATTACTCATACACAAGTTGGCCAAATCACTTGTAATAGAGACCTAATATTTTTGAAGAAGCCTCTAAGATTAATAAAATGAAGTAGTTGATTAGTCAAATGTAAAAGATTCACATAATGAACACATATCCATTGTCTGACCAACTCCCAAATAGAACCAAAGAAATCACATCCCACAAACAAACGACGAATATTTTCCATTGATCTGCAACCACTCACTCAGAGATTAGAATTTTGTTGAATTAATCCCTCTTGAACCAAATTATCTTTTGTGTAACCGCCGAGAAAAAAAAGAGTCATATCCCTTTCTGCAAATATGTGATAGGCGCCATTGACAGTATAACCTTTGTTTGGCACTAATTTTTTATAATGTATATTTGTAAAAAAAAAAGGTCATGCTAACTTGTGTCCCAAAAACATAAGTTGAAAAGAATCAAAACATAAGTTTTGTATTAAAAAAAAGAAGTTTTTAACTCTTTAAGATATTGAATGTCTCATTTCTAAAACTAAGTTGTTATCCATTTTACACCATGTTCTATCATCCTTCTCTCTCTCCCTCCATGTCGGTTTACTCCCACCACCACCAACAACAGTAACAACCTCTCAAATGTAAAATTACAGATTTTTGTTCAGAATAGAAAAAATAAATAAATTATTGGGGATGGAAGCACTATAAAGCTTAAGGTTAATTGTTACAGTGAGAAGAGCAACAACGCAGTTGCTACAGTACTGCAGTCAAAACTTAAACCAAAGAGATGACAGGTAGAGAAAGATATGTGTAAGGTGTTGTCGTTGTTTGTCGCCGCCGCCGTCTTAGCTTTCCTCCACCTCTCTCTTAGATCTACCCAAATCAAAGAAATATTACAACGGCGGATCTGAGATTTGGACGGGACGGCGGATTTCCTCATATTTCGACGGGGTTGAGGAGGACGATGGTGGTTGTGGACGGGGGAGCGAGCGGCGGAGGTGAGGGTGAGATTTGAGGACAAGGATGGAAAACACGGTGGTGGGGACGAAGGTAAGGGAAAGCGAAAGGGAGGTTGAGGTGGAAGAAAGTGACAGAGGACTGGACAGATAATGTTTCCGGCGGCAGAAGAGACAGAATCGAAAGAAGAAGAATATGCGTTTTTTCTTCCGCGTTGTTTTAGTTTGGAGATTATAGAAAGTGTGAAAAAAAATTCTAGTGGGAGGGATTATAGTAAGATCAATTTTCTTCATCAATCTAACGGTGACAAATGTTATTTTTGTTATACAAAAAAAATCAGTATTTTTTAATGTCTCCTACCGTAGGAGACCTGCACCCTTAACCTGTGCTTTAGAGCACAAATTGGTTTTTTTTGTTTTTTTTTTGCTTTTTCTTCTTATAATAAAGATTGGGAGGAGTTGAAGTTCGAATCATGGACACTCGATTTATTCACCTTAAATAGGTAAATTTCGATTCATCGTAAAAAAGTTTAAAAAATATTTTTTATTTAATCAAATCAAAAAATAAAAGTTGTTTGTAATTAAGACATTAGGGAATATTAATTTATATAAATCAAATCCAAAATGTAAAAGTATTTTTTATTATAAAAAGGAATAGAAGCAAAACTATTTTCATACTATCATCCAACTAAGTTTTAACTGTTTAGCCATCTAAACATGATTTCTTAACCTGTAAAATGATGTGGCCAAACAGTTCCATAAGTATCTATGAAAATCATATTTTTTTAAAACTCAGATATTATTGTAAATTACAAATCGCTATTAAAAATAATTTGTAAAGGGTTTTGGTAGAAGACATCTTTTATGAAGGTGTCTTTTAACAATTTATTCTATGAGCATTTTTTAAAAGACACCAACTAATTTTTATGAAGGTGTCTTTTAGCAAAGTTATAATTAAAAAATAAAAATCACACTTTAAGGTGTGAATTGTTAAAAGACACCTTCATGAGTGGTTTCTGGCTAAACCCATTTGTAAATTACTAGTCCATTTTAAGTACATAAACAGCTTTGTTTTGGGATCGATTGCATTGAGGGTAATTAATCCAGCATTGAAAGATTCGAAAAGTTGTGTCTTTTTGTATTGACCATAAGGAGAAAGTTTAATACCGTACGAACAATAGGATGAAACGTTACGATAGGTCAACAATTCACACTCATTAGATTTAGATTACAACTATTCTCCTTTTCCCATTTGGCCATTTCTATATAAATCTCTTATAATCACAAACACTTTCCCTCCCCACTCTAAACTCCACTACCACCCAAAACAAAGAAAAGCACTTAAACATTCATTTCATTTCCTTCAACATGGTTGCCATAAAAAGAGAACCCAAACAAGAAGAAGCACCCATCCATGGTGATGTTTTAGAAACAATTTTCTCGTTCGTGCCACTAATTGAACTTTTTCCATCTTGTCACGTTTCAAAATCATGGAACAAAACAGTTTTCTCTTCACTTACTCACGTAAGACAAATCAAACCATGGCTCATAGTTCTCCCTCAAACATCACGCGTGACCACCGCTCATGCTTATGACCCTCGCTCTCATGCGTGGCTTAAGATAACTAAACACCAACCGTTGATCAACAAAACTCACGAAATCTCCGCCGTTAGATCTTCTCATTCAACTCTGCTTTACACTTTATCCCCATCGGAGTTTGCTTTCTCACTCGACGCGCTTCATCTTGAGTGGCATAAAGCAGTTTCACCGCGCGTGTGGCGCACTGATCCAATAGTAGCGCGCGTTGGAAATCATGTGGTGGTTGCTGGTGGCGCGTGTGATTTTGAAGATGATCCACTTGCAGTGGAGATGTACGACATGGAGAGCCGTGGCTGGATCACCTGCCAGTCTATGCCAATGATACTGAAGACATCATCGGCATCCTCGTGGCTATCGGTTGCGGTTGTCGGAGAAACCATGCTCGTGACGGAGAAGAATTCAGGTGTAACATACACGTTCAACACCATCGCAATGAAATGGGAAGGACCTTACGATCTACGTCCCGATGAAAGCGTATTTTACACCGTCACCGGAACTTTGTCAGAGAAATTGACGGTGGCCGGATTAGTCGGTGAAGCGGGGAACGTGAGAGAAGTAAAGCTGTGGGCAGTTAAGGAGGAAATAGGGTCGGGAATGGAAGAAATAGGGTCCATGCCGAAGGAGATGGTGGAGAAGTTGAAAGGTGATTCAGAGTTTGGTTCAGTTGAAGCAATTTGGGTTGGGAATTTGGTTTACTTGCGTAACACGTTGGTGTTGGATGAACTTGTTGTATGTGAGGTTGTGAATGGGAACTTGTGTGAATGGAGGAGTGTGAAGAATGCGGCGGTGGACGGTGGAACTAGGATGGTGTTTTGCGGCGGTGATGTGAAAATGGAAGATTTGCAAAGAGCGGTGTTGTCGGAGAAACAAACATTTAGTATGAAACAAATGTGAACGAATGGGTTGCTTGCAACTTGCAATAATTAAAATCTTAGCTCGGCAGGTTATCCATTCTGTTTTTTTTTGGTCTCCTTCCTTATTGTATATTGAGATTCACATGTTTGTACTTCGTAGGATCAACTCTACTTGGGTTTATT
>Ga0228711_1003293_pt1 | contig 25069 bp, 23 predicted proteins | sample MedpolnodulmetaG_2_FD_177996 | JGI IMG/M metagenome (GOLD analysis project Ga0228711, IMG submission 177996) | Root nodule microbial communities from Medicago polymorpha collected in Santa Monica, California, United States - brown nodules | ecosystem: Host-associated > Plants > Roots > Nodule... | reverse complement strand
CTAATATGAGTAACGTTTTGGACCAAATTGAAACATTTAAAACGTAAGGGACCAACTTGAAACTTTCAAAACATAAGGGACCAAATTGAAAACTAAAATAAACATAAGGGATCAAACATGCAATTAAACCTAAATACTAACAATTGGAAAAAGAAGAAGGTACGGTCTAACATCTAAAGAGAAACCAAGCACTAGGTACTTACTTAGATGATCCATCCATGATACTAACTTCTTTTTTTTCAGGCATTGTCATGGTCAACTTTAGCCCAAATTTCTCATCAGCAGGATTGCGATATTCAATCACACGGAACTTCTTATTTTCATCTTGCTGCTTTTCGTCTATATGAATATGTAAAATTAAATAGTTCACGTGCAGACATGCAAATCTATACTCTTCCCTTGACACCAGAAACCAATCCTTGTTTTTTTTAGAAGTGGCCTTGACCTTAGCATATAACGTGGGTTTTGTGCATCCTTCTTTGGGAAGTAAGAGAAAGTCAAAAGGGTAGGATGTTCGTTGAGATTTGTCTGATTCATTCCCCCACACAATGGTATAGGCACGTTCATATCTTTGTCTGAGATATCGATAGGCATACTCTTCGCATAACAACCCTATTCTATTGGCCTGAACTTCGGTTCTTTTCGCCTTTTTTTCTGCCGCCTACATCAACAAAACAAAACAAAAAAAGGTAATGTTAAGCAGGTACTTACAGTTTCTTCTCTCTTCCACATGCTTTCGAACTCATGAATAAGTTCATTATGAAAGAGTTTATCATCCTCCACTTGAAATTGACCGAAAGCCTCTGCAGTTAATTCCCAATACTTTTCAGAGATTTTCGTTTGTAGTTGTTGTCTGGAAGGATGATCCTAGGGCAAATTGAGTTTCGCAAGTACTTCTTTCATTTCATGTCTAAGTAGATAATACATATTTTTTTATATAAGCCATCAATTTTCTCAAGAGATTCCTTTTTTTTTTCCTTCATTAACAAGTTTCTCAAGAGACTCCACTCCATCTAAACCCTCTCCATCTGGATTCACAACAGAATTTCCATCATCCGAACCCTTGCCTACATCTGGATTCACATTAGCTTTTGAGCTTGAGCTGCTTTCTTTCACCACCATAGCCTTTGAGCTTGAGCTGCTTTCTTTAACCACCAATTGACCCACATACTCTGCATAGCTTGCTTTCACTGTAAGGTAGAGGAAAAACGTATGGAACACGTCGCAGCAGCTTCTTCTTCTCAAAGACCTCAACACCATCTAAATTGAGATTACTAATGTCTAATCGTCGAATCACTGGCAAGTGCTTCATTTGTAAAGCCCTATTTATGACCTCACCAAGTCCAACTTTTTCATTCAAGAAAAACTCACAAAGCTCATCAGTACTTTCAACTTCAAGTGAAATAATAAAACCGTGTTCGAGATTTAATTGCAGATCAGACATGAGCATAGCTATCAAAAACTCATCGTCATTGCATAAGTTGATTAAGCACTTAAACACTAAGTCTTTTTCCATTGAAAATTCCCTAATTCAATTAAAATGCTTTAAATAACGACACATATATTAATAAATATTAGTATGATAAAAGCCGACAAGAGCCGTCTAACAAAATACTTGCGTTTTAATTGAATTAGGGAATTTTCAATGGAAAAAGACTTAGTGTTAAGTGCTTAATCAACTTATGCAATGACGATGAGTTTTTGGTAGCTATGCTTATGTCTGGTCTGCAATTAAATCTCGAACACAGTTTTATAATTTCACTTGAAGTTGAAAGTACTGATGAGCTTTGTGAGTTTTTCTTGAATGAAAAAGTTGGACTTGGTGAGGTCATAAATAGGGCTTTACAAATGAAGCACTTGCCTTCGACGATTGGACATTAGTAATCTCAATTTAGATGGTGTTGAGGTCTTTGAGAAGAAGCTATTGAAAACTTGCTGCGACGTGTTCCATACGTTTTTCCTCTACCTTACAGTGAAAGCAAGCTATGCAGAGTATGTGGGTCGATTGGTGGTGAAAGAACGCAGCTCAAACTCAAAGGCTATGGTGGTGAAAGGAAGCAGCTCAAGCTCAAAGGCTAATGTGAATCCAGATGTAGGCAAGGGTTTGGATGATGGAAATTATGTTGTGAATCCAGATGGAGAGGGTTTAGATGGAGTGGAGTCTCTTGAAAAACTTGTTAAAATATTTTTAAAAAAAAAAAAAAAAAAAAAAAGGAATCTCTTGAGAAAATTGATGGCTTATATAAAAAATATGTATTACCTACCGAGAGTTTTGGAATTGAATTTAGACATGAAATGAAAGAAGTACTCGCGAAACTCAATTTGCCCCAGGATCATCCTTCCAGACAACAACTACAAACAAAAATCTCCGAAAAGCATTGGGAATTAAGTGCAGAGGCTTTCGGTCAATTTCAAGTGGAGGATGATGAACTCTTTCATAATGAACTTATTCATGAGTTCGAAAGCATGTGGAAGAGAGAAGAATTTGTAAGTTCCTGCTTTTATGAACATTACCTTTTTCATTTTTTATTTATTTTTTAATCTTTTTTTTGTTTTGTTGATGTAGGCGGCAGAAAAAAAGGCGAAAAGAACCGAAGTTCAGGCAAAAAGAACCGAAGTTTAGGCCAATAGAATAGGGTTGTCTGTCCAGTGAGATTTGTTCCTGTTCTTGTACTCAGTTAAAGTATCATTTGCAGTCTGTAAAACATCATATAATGTTGTGTCAATAAAGTTCTTCCTAAGCCAATATACCTCCATAAGGAAGGTTCTGTGTGCAGGATGAATTGCATTAGGTTTTAGGCTGAAACATGTCAAATGCAGAAGAAAAAATTAGTGTTTAACATGTCAAATTGCGCCCATAAATCAGCTGAGGATTAATATTATATATAACCAAACTTACGGGATATATTGCAGCTGAAAAATTAAGTCAACAGACCCATCGTCCACAAAACCCTTATTGGCCTGAAACACATGTGGATTCTTAAGAAAGAAAGATTTTTTAGAAGCAAAACCATTCAAATAGAGGAAATTTGAAGGTATAGTGAGGTGCACTGCCGCAATAACAGCCCATATTAGTTGTGCTTTGGTATCTTTAAGCATAACAAAAATTTCCAATTCTGAATTCATTTTTCTATAATAGATAAGCCTGAAAATGTACAATAAGTGTTACTGCCATGTACTGAGTAATGAAAATAGGGAGTATTTTCAATAAATAAACTTAAATCATACCATTTTTCATGTGGAAATTCAGTGTAATTATTGGAATCTTCGATGGCTTAAGAGTTATCCGCCTTCCTCATACAGTGAGGCATCAGTAAACTCATTATGCACGGCATGCTTCTTACTCCTAGAATCCTTCAAATCCAAATCAACAATGGTTTTTCTAAACGCACATCTATATGCATTCAGACCTGAAATTTAAGAAGAAGAAAAGAAAAAAAAAAACATATCAGGAATGAGAGATTATGATTGTTGAGAAGAATGAGAGGAAAAAAATTAAATACTTTCTTCCGACTCCATCTTTGTTGTGTTGAGGCCGATTTCGGCCGTGGTGGGCGGAGAAGAGGTGGCGACGGGTTTAGGGTGGAGCACAGGCCGATTTAGGGATTTAGGGTTGAGTGGGAGAGGAAAGTTGTTTTATACAGGCCTTCTAAAATCTTTTATGCCCTGGAATTTTCTATTTTACCCTTACTTAGAGTTTAATTGAGTAACGGTAAATGGGCTGGCCCAGCCCGGTCCAACTATAGAAATGGGCCAGGCCCAGCCCAACCCATTTATAATTGGGCCGCAAATTCTAGAGCCCGGTCCGAGGGGGCCATGGGCCAGCTGGGCCCGTTTATGTTTTATTTTTAAAATTTACTAGTGTATTTACCCGGCGTTGCCCGGGTTAAATATATAGTTATGGATGACCAAAATTTTGTATGCGTAGTACCCGTAGATAAAATTTACCATTGTCTGGTACGAAACAAATATCTTATTAGTACACATAAATAGAATAAAATAAATCAGATTTTTTTGTTGTCAAGTAGCCTAGTGGCTACTGCTCACACATTTAAATGTGGAGAGGTGGGGTGACCGGGGTTCGAGCCCCGGCCCCTGCATATTATATTAATATGCAATATCCCTACCAACTGAGTTAAGCTCACGGGGATAAATAAATCATATTTTAAATACCCGCAAATTAATATATGCACGTGCGGATGAAATTATCTGGATTTAGTAAAATTATTAACACATATTTAATAAAATAAACATTTTTTAAATACATGTACTCGCAAAAAATAAAAAAAAATAAGATGAAAAAATAACATAAACATAAGAAAAATTATACAGAGAGGGAAGTAGTGAAAGATAAATATTACAAAATAAGAGAGAACCCTAATAAATAAAATGGTTGAAGAGTGTTGAAGAAAAAGAAGTCAAGATAAAATAATAATAATTTTTTTATGAAAGAAATAATAAAATATAATCCAACATGAATAAAACACGTAAAAAAGTGTGAGAATAATATAAGTGGTTAGTTTCCATGGAAAAAATAAATTATAAGTGATTATATATATAATATAGAAAGTTGTTCCATGAAATTATAGGAACTTAACGAAAAATAAAATCATAAGGTAATAAAAACAAACAAATAAAATATCTAGACGATAAAATCAAAGTAGATATGAATGAAGACGACTTCTTCCATGGACCACTATGACCATATGTTCCACCATGGACCATGATGGAGTGGAAATTTTAGATGGTGATAGATCTATGTCATACAGTAATATGGTAGATCATCTGTACCAAATTATTTCGAATCTCACTTCTTCTTCTTCTTTTTTCAAAGAATTTCTAATCCCACTTAAATTATTTGATAAGAAATCTAATTAACCAATCACTCTAAAAAAACCAAACACGTTTAACATTAGTCTAATTAAGTTCAAAAACAAGATCTGATTGTTCGTCATCCTCATCAATCTTGTTCATTTTATCCTCATCAATCTTGTTCATTTTCATATTCAACCTAAACAACACAAGTCAAAATTAACACTTGGAAAATCCAGAATCCAAAAAAATCACAATTGCTAAAGCAAATCTGAGTATTTTAAAGTTTGACATTTTCTTGATTTTCTTATTATCAAACCCAGAAAAGTGGTTGTTTATTATCTCATCCTTCATCTTAAAGATGGGTTTGAATTGCACAACCCATGTGGTACCTAGATCTGGAAGAAGCAAATGAGGAGGAGGATGAGAAGACTCTAATATTGGATAAGATTGGTATTTTTTTTTTGAATAAAATCATTATTTTCGACGTCGAAATGGTCTATACTAGTTAAAAACACAATTTCAGGTTAAATAAAACATCCATCCCAAGAATCGAACTAGGTTCTCTCAAGGCTACGCACTTAGTCTTTTTACCACCGGCCTATAGGAATTTTCTAGTTAAATCTTGTTACGTTTGGTATATAATTATAATGAACTCATGAATGAAAATTACGTTAATGTATTGATTTATTTATGTCAGTCATTTAATTTGCATAAATTATTTCACTTAATGATGATGATTTTTTTTTAAAGATTGATGATGATGAGTTCATAAATCTGTAACCAATAATTATTTTAATTAAAAAAAATTATGTTTTAATTAATTTAATTTAATTTTTAATTTTTTATGTGTTAAATCAGGATTGATATAGTATTAAAAGCCCATAACATGAATATGATAAATACTAGCTTAAAAAAAATATGTTTAAAGCTAAATAATACTGCCTTAAAAAATTATTTTCTAAAGATAAATATTATTATAAAATTATTAATTTAGTTTTCTTAATAAAAGTTAATTATAAATATTTTTAGTTAATAAAAATCTGGAAGTGAGAAAGAGGAGAGATAAATGAAAAGAGAGACATATGATATTGACGAATGACAGAGGAGAGAAATATTTTTTAGTTTATGTGTTTTTTTGTAAGACGCATGACATCTTTTGTTATTAATTTTGTTTTTGCTTTATCACAGCAGGGAATCGAACCATGCACATTAAACATTAGCAAACTCGACTCAACCACAGTAACATCAAGCTCTTTTGTTATCTTGGACAATTGAATAACTATCAGTATCAACCGTATTCTCAGTTTCACATGCTAGTTTTATTTCTATATGTCTTCCATGACAAATATAATTGGCATCCAACCCTTGTGTTATTTTTATTCTATTTTATGGATTATAAAAAAATTAAATATTATATTTTTAATATTAATATTTATTTTTCATGCCAAATAATAAATGACGTGATGTATAAATAGTCAACGATTGTGTAATAAAATCTCATGACAAATATTTATTCTTCCATGATTTTAAACAATAACCACATCTTAAAATTTATGATATTTTTTTATAATTAGACAATCTGACAAACTATCCCCTCAGGTATTAGTTAACTTAGGAACTAATTTACTCCGGGGACCTAAACGTAGCTACAATCTAAACGGCAACAAATACAATCAATTCGACCGTTCAAAATAACCTTCTTAGACCTAAAACGATATAGAAACTTTAATTTCTCAAATCGGGTTCCCGAAGGTAAGCGATCGGACGAACCATCCCCTCAAAAACTAGTCAACTTAGGAACTAAAATCTCGCATTTTTATGAGTTTTTTTTATGAGTTTTTATGAGTTTTTTTTTTGAAGATAGACGAGATGACAAAACCATCGTAAACTCACACACACAAAATAGAGGTACCGGGGTTCGAACCCCGGTCATGACATCCGGCCTAACAATTTCGGCATCTTTGTCTGTTGAGCTAGGACTTATGAGGCGCTTTTTTATGAGTTTTATTCATAAATTATTATTCGTTTATCTTGCCAATTTTTCTCCCTACCGAGAATAAAGAGTGAAAAGTACTCATTTATTTTTTTAGTACGTTTTGATTTTATTTTACTATGTTTTGTGGCATGTAAGAAAAAAGAAGATGATTTTGAACATTTCATTTGTCAAGCAGCAAAAAAGCTAAATTTATCAATGTTTCTTTTATTTGTTCTTCTTAGATATTTATTTCCTTATATATTAACAAAAATTTGTTGCAACTATTTTGAATGTCAAATAAACATTTATAAATTTTAAATCAATTATTGTAAAGTTTGGATTACTCTTTGAACTCGAACAATACTTTGTTCCCCTTTATACTAATATTATTTCTTTTTAATGAAAGTGTTACTTTATTATTAATATTTTATTGTTGTTGTTATTGTCGTTGCTAATATACTATGACTAGAGATGATAATGGATGTGCACGGATAAATGCAGTAGTTAACGTTCTCTATTTTATAAAAATGATATTTATGTCGTTCTCACATTCGTATGAATATTTGTTAGACAAGTATTAGTGGATATTAATGTATTTACAAATATCTATATGTAAAATGATTTTTTTGTAAGAAAAAAATGCATTATTACAAAATAATTGAAATTATGTAGAATTTTTTTTCCTTTAATTTTATTATTAACAATTGTGGCAAAATGAACATTTTACAAGTATCCCATGTGAAATTTGAACAACCTCTCTTGAAGTTACAAAGTCAAGTTCTTACCACTAAGCTCACATCTTTGAGACTTATTCCTTCTATTTTGATAAGACAAAAATATTACACCACACACTCTCACTTTGACAACCAATTACTACTCTAACAAAAATCATTAAGTAGGAAATTCAATTATATTTTATTTCATGAAGAGAATATTTTTATTTAAGTAATACGACAATTGTACAATTTTACCAACATGTACGAATTTTTGTGAGTCCAAATAGTTAAAAAATGTATTTTTTGTTTTATATGTGTTGATAATTTTACTAAATCCCGTTAATTTCTTCCCTAAAAAAAATCTAAATCCAGTTAATTTCATCTGCATTTGCATCTATTAAGCCATGGTGAATTTTATTTGTTGATACCATACATGCAGAATTTTTATCATACTTAATTATATCTAACCCAGGCAACACCGGGTAAATAAACCAGTATATTAAAAAAAATGAATTTTCTAAAAACAAATTTAAAATATCTAGAATTTAATTTTTAAAATAAAAAATTGTAAAAATAAGAAAAAAAATCAGGAATTTTGATTTTACGATTTTTTTTTCTTAAAAATTTCAGGAATTTTTTTACCACGAAAAATATTTTCCAAAATTTTTATTTTTTGGTATAAAAATGAAAGTAAAACTTTTTAATTTCGTAAGAAAAATCTGAACTTTTTCGAATTATATTTTCTAATTATTTTCAAGAATTTTGAAATATATTAAGGTCCAAAATTTTTCATTTTCGTAAAAAATAATTATTTTTTTCTTCTAATATTTTAATTTCGAAAAAGATTTTATAAAAATCTGGAATAAAATTTTCAAAAAAAAAATCTGAATTTTTCTATTTTTTTTGTTTCTGATTTTTTTTTATTTTTAAATTAATATAAATGAAAATAAAAAAAATTAAAAAAAATTTATTATACAGTCAACGTGCCACATCATCCAAAAATGCTGAATCAGCGTGCCACGTCATCATGTTTGCACAGTCAGATGTCCTCAGGGTCTAAAACGAAAGAATCTTTAAATTACAGGGTCTATTTTGAAAGAATCTTCAAATTACAAGGATCTTGATGCGAAATTGTTCATCAAATGGATTAATTTATTTGATTATTACCAATTTTAGAAGACATTTTGCACATAATATAAAATACTGATTTTCTTTTTTTAAAACTCACTGTGCAAAAAAGCATATATATATGCACCCTTTTTTTTCTTCTTCTTTGGGTGCAATATGCATCGTTTATTTACCATAGTCTCTTCAATTTATTTAAGTAAATGCCAAGATCATTTATTTATTTTTCTTAGTTAAACAACTAAATTTTTTTATTGTTGATTTCTATTACTGTTGCCCATTGGTCATGATAATTCAGTTAAGGCATGGAAATGAAAAGGAGTTGTAGAAGTCGAAAAAACAATTCATCATGTATCTTGTCAATTTCCTATGGCTATGAAAGTACCTCATTGAGTGCTCTATACTCCTTTAATTAAACATGCACCACTTGTATTAATTATCATAAATTTATCACACCTTCGCATGATTAGTTTTTCTTTTTTGGGATAGGAAACAGTGCATGAAGCTAATTAACCTTTCATATTCTGTGATATCACATCATATATACACATCTTCATATGCAGTAGCTTAAACTCTACTTTGTGCTAGTGTCCGTTTTTCTTCATTGCTTCATAGAGTGAGAACTTTGACATGTATCTTTTCAATGTCTTCTCTCTTATTTTTTCTTCTAAGTCATGAAGTTCTATGTGTATGTGAAATGGGAAGTTTCTTTTCATTGTTCTTAGAATAACTATAATTCAAACAAAAAATGACAAAATAATATGATTTTCAACCATGCTACTAGGATAAAAATCTACTTGAAATATTGATAATTTTTTTTGTGGTTCTTCTACTTTAACTGTTTGATTACTTCTTTAAGTTGATTCAGTCAATCTATGTCACTGATTTCAGTTTTAAGTGTATGAATTATTTGATGACAACCACTGATTCTTTGATTTGTTTCTTGGTGATTGCTTTAGAGTTGAGAAAGAGGTGATCAATATTTTTAAAGGATGTGGAAAAGTAATAATGGCCATGCAAGGGATGATGATGACGAGGAGAATGCAGCTCTTGGATTTTTGGATATTGTATTCACATGGTCTATCAAAGATGTTCTCAACCAAAATCTATATAGAAACAAGGTTCTTTTCTCATAGCCCTTTCAACTCTAATAATGAAAATTTGCAATTGTCACTGGAAAAAGATTTGGTTTTGGACAAACATGAATCTGCACTAATAATATAATTTTAGAATTAAAATTCATTTTTATTTTATGTATTCTCTATAATGGTTGAACAAACACGAATTTTCTTTTGTTTAAGAGTGCAAACACTTATATTGTCTCCGTAGAAAGGCTACATAAAACACTCTTGGCGTAGTTTGAACATTTATATACGTTACTCTGGTGGCACATATAATTTTTTTATACCGGTGAAAAAAAATATTGAATAATTTTTTAATTGAAATTACAACATTTTTACTAGTTGTGGATTTTTTTTCTCTCAGGTGAAGAAAATTCCTGAGACCTTTAATTCACTAACAGATTACAAGAACTCCTTCATTCCTCCATTGTTGGAGGAAACACACTCCGACTTATATTCAAACTTGTTAGGAGTGTCTCATGCTCCTTTTTGTGAAGTCTTGAAAGTTGAAAGAGAAAGCAAGGAATTCAAGCTTCCCAAATCTTTGTTCTATCGGATATCATTGAAGAGTATAACTAATGAAGTGGAAAATGGTGTTCGAAAATATGAACCAGAACCTGGAGATCTCATTGCTTTCACAGATCATAGGCCTAAAAGAGTCGATGATTTGAACACACAAAAATGTCCCTACATTATTGCGTATGTTATTGCGCCAAAAGATGATATTTCTGGTGAAATCTTGATATTGTCATCCAAATGCATTTTTGAAACTGACTACAGGAAAGACCGTACAAAGAAAATGTATGCAGTTTACCTTATGAACATGACAACAAATGTTCGTATTTGGAAAGGCTTGAATTCACAGACAGAGGGGGAACACCTCGACATTATTAAAAAAGTGTTGCGACCGTGTCTCAATGTAAGAATAACTATATATTTTTTTCTGAATAAGTTACTCCTTTATTTAATATCATATCGTGCAATGTAACTGGCACATGCATGCTTATGCTTGTAGATAAACTGATCTAAGTCAATCTAATAGGCTGTAAACCCTTTTATGCTTTTCTTGTATGGGAGCTTTCTTCCAAACATAAGTGCACTGTTTTATTCAAAATTCAATTCTTGAAAAGATTGATAATCCTTCAATGGTTATGCTTGTATTATTGGTATTTTTGTTTTTTCAGTTTATGAATGTAAAATTTTTGTATGCTTGTTTTGTGTTTCAGAGTGGGGAAAGCTGCAAACTTTGCTTGTCTGGTTCAAATAGTCAAGCTTCTTTAATTAAAGAAGACATAATTCGTTCTCAGAATTTGAATGAATCTCAAGAAGATGCTGTTTCAAGTTGTGTTGGTATGATAAACTGTTGTCATGCTAATATCAAACTTATATGGGGACCACCAGGGACAGGGAAAACGAAGACTGTTGCATGCTTGTTGTTTTCTCTACTCAAGTTAAAAACGAGAACACTAACATGCGCTCCAACAAATACTGCAATTTTGCAAGTGGCAACTAGATTGCATAGTTTAGTTATGGATTCACTGGAGAAAGATACGTATGGTTTAGGTGACATTGTTCTCTTTGGCAATAATAAGAGAATGAAGTTAGATTCTTATCCAGGTCTTGGAGATATCTTTCTTGATTATCGTGTAAGAAATCTCATGCAGTGCTTTTCTCCATTAACTGGATGGAAGCAGACCTTGGAATCCATGACTCAATTTCTTAAGGATCCCAAAAAAGAATATTTTTCACAGATTGACCACAAGTCGCTTGAGGAATTTGTTAATGAAAAACATCGTCATGTTATATCTGCATATCGTGCTTACAAGCGAATCAGTAGGATTGATGATACTATGACAGTAGAGGAATATGTGCAGAAGTTGTGGAAAGAGATAGCAGAGGAATATCGATCCGATGAGATTGATAAAATTGAAAGTTTCATGACATTGGAACAATTTGTAAAGAAGAGATTTCGGGAACTAAGTGAGAAGCTCAAGTTCTTGATACAAACCTTATACACACACTTGCCTAAATCTTTCATTTCACTTGCAACAGTGAAAAAAATGTTTCGAGCTCTTGAATTGCTAAGGTCCATCGGAGTTTCCTTGCATCAAGCCAAATTCAAGAAAACTCTTGATGATTATGAGAGAGAAAATATTCCTGCTTTCTTTGAACCGTCAAACTTTGAAATCGACGAGTTCCTTAGATTATTAAGTTTGCTTTCCAGTTCAATAGTGCTTCCAGAACTTAATGGAAGAGGTCAAATAGAAAAGTTTTGCTTGTCTAATGCATGTCTGATTTTGTGTACAGTATCTAGTTCTATTAAACTGTACACAGAAGGAATGGCTCAAGTGAAATTTTTAGTGATTGATGAAGCAGCACAGCTGAAAGAATGTGAATCCATGATTCCGTTGCAGCTACCTGGTCTTCAACATTGCATTCTAATAGGAGATGAGAAACAACTTCCGGCATTAGTCAAAAGCAAGGTACTAAGCTTGATTATTACCTTTTATTTAGGCTTAGTTTGTTCAAAAAATTCATAATTGAAGACTGTTGTCTAATGTTTGAAATAATTATAATTTTAGATTGCTGATAATTGTGGATTTGGAAGAAGTATGTTTGAGAGATTGGTAATGTTAAGATACAAGAAGCATATGCTTAATGTTCAGTATAGAATGCATCCTGCGATAAGCTTGTTTCCTTGCAAAGAGTTCTACGATGAACAAATTTCTGATGCCCCTGTTGTTAAGGATGCAAGCTACCAGAAGCGCTTCTTGGAAGGAGAAATTTATGCTTCATATTCTTTTATTAACATAGCTAAGGGTAAGGAGAAATCAGGTCGAGGGCACAGTTTGAAAAACATGGTTGAAGTTGCTGTCATTTCTGAGATGATTAAAAATCTTAATAAAGGTTGTTTTTCTTTTTCATTTGTGTTAAATGTCATTGATAAGAAATCATCGTCTTTAATATGCATTCTGATTTCATGTGTAACATTTATTTTTGAGTTTGGCAGAGTTTATGAGGACACAGAAGAAAGTTAGCATCGGAATCATATCTCCATATAATGCTCAAGTTTTTGAAATTCAAGAGAAAGTTAAGCAGTACACTTCAGTTTCTGATACGGACTTTTCTGTAAGTGTCCGTTCTATTGATGGATTCCAAGGTGGCGAGGAAGATATTATAATAATATCTACTGTGAGATCAAATGGGAGTGGTAATGTCGGTTTTCTTTCAAATAGACAAAGAGCTAATGTTGCAATGACAAGGGCTAGGTATTCATCGAGTTATTTCTAAATCCTCGTGTGTATTTGCAGATTCCAAGTTTGTTGTAAACTGAGTTTATTTTTTGTGCAGATACTGTCTTTGGATATTAGGCAATGCATCTACTTTAGCCAATAGTGATTCTATCTGGAGAAAGTTAATTGTTGATGCCAAAAGAAGAGATTGTTATCATAATGCGGACGAGGACAAGAAATTGGCTCGAGTTATTGACGATGTCTTGTTTGAGATTGAACTTCTTGAAGAATCTGAGTCAAAATTTAGGAAACTAAGTCTATGTGAGAAACCAGAAATTAATGGTTCTTCCTCTAGGTAATAAAAATCATATATGACTTCAAATTCAAATATTCATACAATATGCAATAGTTAATGCTATTATAAGAACTTAACATTTATGTAATTTGCAACATTTTTGTGGCAGGCCAAGGAAACCTAGGGGACCAAGTATGAAGTTGGTGAATCAATTGCGCGGTGTTCGTTCGCTAAGGGAAGACATTGAATCACTGCTGTGAATGACAAAATCATGCACTGTTTCTATGTTTTAAATTTGTACACAATGATCAGACATGTGTGTTGCTTTAAGTTTTCAATTTTGTAACTTAATTCAAACATAATTCCTCCTTTTGTTGTTTTTGTGATCTATAGTTTTGCCCTATTTACTATAACAAGATGAGGAATGTTTGCTTCTAAAATTTGAAATGACTTTCTCAATTTTAAGTACTTATTTCTGTTACAATCAAAACTTTGTGAACCTTTCTCAGTTTTTTTGAATGATTTCTGAACAAATTCTCAAAGGTGTGAAATTGATCATGTTAGCATGTAATTGTTATGTTTAAGATTATCACATGCATTTGCAGCAAAAAAAAGATTATATAGATGAAAATTAAGAAATAGTCAATTCATATTAAAAATTTCTTATTTAATTCCATTTATTTATTTTTCAATGCACCAAAGATTTTCATTTTTTCCTAATGATATAGTTGAAAAAATAATAATTAAACAACTGCATCTCTGAAAATATCAATAGGTTATAAACAAAACAAAATTTACTCCCTTGATAAATTAAAATTTTGCATTTTGATTGTGTTAGAGAAACTTAACTCACAGGAGTTATGTCTACCAATCCACCATATGCTTAACTTTTTTTAATAATAGTAATTTTTGTCACAAGGTCTTATGAAAGGGAGACGGAGGGAATAATATCAACTCTTTGACTCGTTCAACCTTGTTGAGCTTCTCTATACAATGATTCATAACTTCTCCTTCTAGTTAAGCTTGACCAACTTCATTGAATGATCCACTAATCACGACTAAACAAAAAATGCTATGCAAATTCAAAATGTAGTTAGAGATGAGAAGTAGTGAACAAAAAAAAACGTTTAGAGATTAGTTTTTCATGATAGTTTATAAACTAAATTGACGTAGTTTAGAGCACTTGGTAGTACGACTCTTTGTAATTTAGAGACTACTAACAAGTAACAATCACTTCAACGGAAGAGTCAAATGAATGAATAATTAGTTGAACGCGAGAATGATTTAGAGATTTTTTTAGTTAATTTAATAGTTTATGAAGGAAGTTGGTGAGACAAAATTGACTTTATATTGATTAAAACATAAATAAACTTATTAATAGTGCTGGTTAGTATGATTTTTGCTTATCAAAGCTTTAGTTCTAAATTTTGTACAAATAAACTATGTCTAAATGTTTTGTTTATAAGTAGATCTTTATTTATTTATAAAGATAAGTAGTTCGTTATTTATCTATCTAGATTATAGATGAACATGCTATAGTACTATTAGCATCATCACAAAATTTGTGTGGTAGTACCTCATTCTTATTTTAACGTACTAATATGTGCTTTTTTACAAGTAAATACAAGAAACATGAGTTCTCATGTAAAAGATGTCTTATTAACATGAGTTCCTCATTTTGAAATTCATATGCACAAGCTATAGTACACTATATCTTTTGATTTACTATATCTCTTCAATTTCCTTTATTGAATGCCACCTTTATTCATACATTTATTATTATCCACTAATGCACCAATGCTCCATAATACTCCTTGGAGACGAAAAGTTTTGGAAGTGGAGAAAACAATTGGCATAATGCATCCAGTAATTTCCTATGTATGTCTCTTTCATTTACTATTTGAATAGAAAATGCTGCTTTCATTAACTAAATAAAATTTTCTCTCACACACATATATCTCCAAAATTATCTAACAGTGCATAATAATTTTACACTTTTATTGGTAATTTTGTTTCTTCCTTCGTTTACGTTACACATTGTTTTGCATGCATACTATGAAGTTACCTTTTATATCTTCTTTTCACATTAAGCTCATCTACTTGAACATCAACTGTTAAACGGTTTAGTAGCTTAAGCTTGTTCATTCTGTTTACGACCTATATCTTTTTGGTTTTTGTTCATTCTGAGAATACATCAACTGTTTTTCTTAATGGTTGCTTTAGGTGTTTTTTAAGGAGCAAAGGATGGAGAAGACCAGTAATGCAAGTGATGAGGAAGCTCAAGAAATTGTTGGTCTTTTGGATAATGTATTCTCATGGACTCTCCAAGATGTTCTTAACGAAGATCTTTACAAATACAAGGTTCCGTATTTTATTCTTTTTCAAAACATCACACGAAAAGTGTGCTGCCGCTATAAGGTGTAGTGGCCTCAGAGCCGATGAGATCAAAAGAGAGGAAACAAATTCTATCTAAATCAAACGGCTCTACAGTCCACTTCACCATGTAGCAGCTGTAAGGAGGTTCATAGTCAATAATTCTCGACTTTATTATTTTCGTTGTCATGTTTTATTTTCCAAAGAAATGTATCATAGTTAGTATAAAAATTATTGAAATGCTTACTGTCAAGGTAGTGTTAACTGTTATTTTGTATTACTGAAATGATTACTTGTTTTCTCTTAGGTGAATAAAATTCCAGAGACATTCGATTCACCAACAGACTACAAGAATGCCTTTATCCCTCTATTGCTAGAGGAAACACACAGTGATCTTTATTCAAGTTTGTTAGGTGTGGCTCGTGCACCTTTTTGCGAAATCTTGAAACTTGAAAGAGACAGCAAGCTATTCCGTCTTCCCAAACCCTTGTATTACAATATACGGTTTGAAAAAGATGTTGGAAAATATGAGCCTGAGTTTGGAGATCTCGTTTTGTTCACAGATATTAGGCCCAAAAGTGTCGATGACTTGAAATTGAACTCGGCTAAAAGTCCCTACCATATTGCTTTTGTTCTTGGTTCAAAATCTGAACCTACGGATGAAATCCAACTTACCCAAGTTCTTTCATCCCAATGCATTAACACAGATTTTGAAACTGATACGAGGGATAATGAAACTCAGAAACTCTATGCTGTTTACCTTATGAACATGACAACAAATGTCCGGATTTGGAAAGCCTTGAACTCAACGGCACATGGAAACATTATTGAAAAAGTTTTGCGACCTGATCTAAATGTAAGCATCACTATAACATTTCTTATGATGTATTTCTCTTCTGTTTAATATCATACTGTGTAGTGTAACCTACACAATTAGGCTATTCCTATTTTTCCTGTATAGAATATTACATTGAAATGCACTTGAATTGTTTACTACAAAAGACAGTTAGAAATTTGTATTCAAAACACGATTATGAATGTATTCTGTTTAATGCTTGCTTTGTATTTCAGAGTGGAGAAAACTGTTCAATTTGCCTGTCAAATGCAAATAGTAAAGCTTCATTCATCAAAGAAGACATGATAATTTGTTCCCAGAAACTGAACGAATCCCAGGAAGATGCTGTTCTTAGCAGTGTTGACATGATAAGTTGTCCTGTTGCTCATACAAAACTTATATGGGGCCCTCCAGGGACAGGGAAAACAAAGACAGTTGCATGCTTGCTATTTTCTCTACTCAAGTTACAAACCAGAACATTGACTTGTGCTCCAACTAATACTGCAATTTTGCAGGTGGCAATTCGGTTGCATAGTTTGGTTATGGATTCACTTGAGCAGGATACATATGGTCTTAGTGACATTGTGCTATTTGGCAATAGCAAGAGAATGAAATTAGATTCTTATCCCGGCCTTGAAAATGTTTTTCTTGATAATCGTGTAAAAATTCTCACGAAATGCTTGAATCCAGAAACTGGTTGGAAGCGAAGCTTGGAATTAATGAAACAGTTGCTTAGAGACCCTCAAGAACAGTATTTTTTAGAGATATGTGCTTATCGTGCGTATCGTGCATACACGCAAGATATAGGGAATGAGGCATGGAAAGATATTGCAGGGCTAAACCAAATGGTGGAGCATGATATAAGGAAAAGCATCATGACAATGGAGCAATTTGAAGAGCAGATGTTCATGGAATTGTCTGTGAAAAAGAAAAGATTCATGGAATTACGGGAGCAACTCAAGCTTTGCACGCAAACCTTATTTGCACACTTTAACAAGATTCTTAAAGGCTATAGAGAACAACACATCTTAGAGAACAGTGATATATCTATATCCCAAGATGAATTTGCTAACGGAAAAAATAGGGATGATTATCACATGACATTTGAGAGATTTGTGGAAAAGGCTTGGAAAGAGATTGTACAAACATATCAATTGGATGAGGATGATAAGAATGCATGTGTGATGACATTGGAGCAATTTTTTAAGCAGAGATTTGGAAACTTAAGAGTGGTTCTTGTGTTCTTAAATCGTGCCTTATACACTCACTTACCAAAATCATTTGTTTCACTTGAAACAATGAAAGTTATGTTACAAGCTCCTAGTTTGTTAGAGTCTTTTGAAGAGTCCTTGAGTAAAGCCAGATTCAAGCAAACTCTCTACAACTTTGAAGAACATTATGTGTCAGATTGCTTTGGACCGTTAAGCGACAAAAGGGATGAGATCCTTCGAATTCTAAGTTTGCTATCTAGCTCAATTTCTTTTCCTGGTATTTATCAGAAAAGTGAAATAGAAAAGTTTTGCTTGTCAAGTGCATTTCTAATTTTATGTACAGCTTCTAGTTCTGGAAAACTGTACACAGAAGGAATGACTCCAGTGGAATTTTTAGTAATTGATGAAGCTGCACAACTTAAAGAATGTGAATCAACAATTCCATTGCAGCTTCCGGGTCTTGGCAATTGTGTTCTTATAGGTGATGAGAGACAGCTTCCTGCATTGGTTAAAAGCAAGGTACTTAATAATTTTCTTTTCATTGTTGTTTGAACTGTGAATTTTTCGCATTAATTAAAGATTTTTGGGTAATATACTTAAAATTATTATATCTTTAGATTGCAGACAAGTGTGAATTTGGAAGAAGTATGTTTGAGAGGCTTGTAATGTTGGGATACAAAAGGAAAATGCTTAATGTTCAGTATAGAATGCATCCATCAATAAGCTTATTCCCATGCAAAGAGTTCTATGAAGAAAAGCTTTCCGATGCGGCTATTGTCATGGCAGAAAGCTATAACAAGTGTTTCCTTGAAGGACAAATGTATGCTTCTTATTCTTTTATTAACATAGCTGAAGGAAAAGAGAAATTTGGCCGCGGTCACAGTTTGAAAAACATGGTTGAGGTTGCTGTAATTTCTGAGATCATTCAAAGTCTGAAAAAAGGTTATTTTTTTCTTTCTAATGTGTTTCGTTATGGATTCCATTTTCTGTCATTTAATATCATGTCTAACTTTGTTCGGCATTCATATCATGTGTAACTTCATTTTTGTTGCAGAGTTTATGAGAACAAAGAAGAAAGTTAGCATTGGAATCATATCTCCATATAATTCTCAAGTTTATGAAATCAAGGAGAAAGTTAAGCAGTACACTTCGATTTCTAACGGGGACTTTTCTGTTAGTGTGCGTTCTGTTGATGGTTTTCAAGGTGGGGAGGAAGATATTATAATAATTTCTACTGTGCGATCTAATGGGAGGGGCAAAGTTGGTTTTCTTTCAAATAGACAAAGAACAAATGTGGCTATGACTAGAGCTAGGTATGATATATACGATGTTCATTTTGTTATCATGCTTCAAAGTTGATTGAAAACTGAGTTTATTTTTTGTGCAAATACTGTCTTTGGATATTAGGAAATGCAACTACTCTAATCAACAGCGAATCTGTTTGGACAAATGTAGTTCTTGATGCAATGAAAAGAGACTGTTTCCATAATGCAGATGAAGACAAGAAATTAGCCGGGGCTATCGAGGATGTCTTATATGAGCTCAAACTACTTGAAGAATCGGAGTCGCCATTTATGAAACTAAGTTTAGGTGAAAACTCAAAAGCATCCACTACTTTCTTTAGGTGACTGGAAGTGTGCGACCAATTTAATCTAGGCTATTCTCTCTGTTGCTGAATTATTTGTTCTAGTTGTGAACTTATGATCATATATGTTGTTCAATTTGATGAAAAACATATTTTGTTAATTTATGTCCTTTCTCATTTAAATATGAACAATCATGTCTACTCTTATAGTTCATAATGTAGAAAAAGCAAATCTTAACATAATGTAAAACCAAACATTCAACATTTATATATTTCACATTAAGCTGAAATTTCAGAGCATAAGCTATCTAATACATTCAACACGTCCCCTACGGTATGAATAACATAGGAGTATCATTTTGCATTAACCATAAGCATCAAATGATGGCCAACCAAATCAAGCTTTTCCAATTTTTTTTAATTACTCCCCTTCATCATTCTTCTGAAATGCTTAAAATCCAAGAACTTTGAAAGGACTAGAGAAGCCATGAACCATTGTTTCTGCAACTTGAAAACGAAGTGGACAAACTAAGTTATGTGCTCTATGAAGAATAACTTTCTTACACAATTCGTATTCCAAGTATTTGTGTTAGCTTTCTTCAAATTTACATCTACGACAGAAAAATTACATGTTGATAGTTTGTACAACAAGTCTTCAATAATTTGATATCAAATAGCTTCAACAATTCACCTCAAGAAATAAAAAAACAAACTTTAAATTCAAGCAATCAATAGTTATATCACCAAGATTCTTCAGCAACAGATCATAATGAGATAAATATTAATCAACTTTTGAACATTTTGTGACTCATTCATATATACATATACATATATAATAATTATATATTGTCAAAAAATAAATAAATATAATAATTATATATAAAAAAAATGTGGCCCAAGACCAAGGCATTGTTGGACATGCACTATACCGATATAGGTTATCACTCTTTCCTCTGTATCATTATAATCGTCTTTCATAGATTTTGCGCGATTTTTAAGGAAATGATTAGTTAAGTTGATTTTAGTCATAAAATTAATACTATTCACTAAAACACCTCTATTAATTGTAGTTAATGGAGTAGTTAGGTAAAATAAAATTTCAATAAATAAAAGTATATTAGTGGAAAAAATAATAACTGTTGCATTGATATTCACAATTAAAATAGAAAAAATGTTAAAATGTCCATTAAAATGAGACGAAATAAGTAGTTTCATTTCATTTTTGATGCCACGTCTATTTACCAATCATTATGCACCATAATAATTCATTCATGTTATGATTTCTCAAAATAAAATAAAATCAGTTCATGCATGAAAATGAAAATTGAAAAGGATTCTACTATTAAAAAGGAGTTGTAGAAGCCGAGAAGATAATAACAACAATGAATTGGTCCAAGTTGTAAGGGATCTGACCCCTTAAGTATGTGGTCAAGGGTTCCATTCATGACTCATGCGTATGAAAAAAATATTCGTAAGTGGAAACTTCGTACCAATATCATCATGGCTCATGCGTATGGAAAAAATCTTCGTAAGTGGCTGGAAACTTCGTACCCAAAAAGCGGGACTGCTGTAGAAAACAGTAGTAATGTCAATTTCATTTTATCTTTCAATGGTGGAACTAACACTACGACTGCTAATACTAGGATAAGGAAATGACGATACATGACATACTACTTTATCGTCCACGAGAAGTAGATCACTTGGAGGAGATAGTTCTTATCAAGGTTCACAAGCTGGTGGAACCTCTAACAGAAAGCATGTAATTCCTCATACTTCTCATCCCGATCAAGACAATGGCAACAACATGTTGATTGAAGTTGATGTTGCAGGTGCAAGACCAAGTAGTAAGACTACTAGCACTACTCAGTCTCAAATTAATAGTCCTCCTCGTGGTCCAACATGCAAGTTTTTTTTGAAGACGGTGTTCCTACTAGGCCACTCGATATTCTTAGTTTATTATTTCGTTAAGAACAACATGTTCTTCTTCTCGAAGCACATGTTTGAGACAAAATGGTATCTTAGATACGTTTCACAAGGAATGGATGATGCCAATGGTTAAAGCACAATAAATGATCAACAACATGTAAGGTTATTGCCAGAAGGTCGTGTGAATTAAGTTTTTACACCAACTATTATTCCTGAGAGGCCTAGTAGTTGAAAGCAATTCGTGATCTTTGGGCATAGAGGAATAGGCACGCAGAATCCAGTTCGTGATCTTTGATGATGCAAAACTACTAGGCCAGTAAGGAATAATAGTCGATTAACAGGACCTTATGACAATAACCTTACATGGTGTTGATAATTTATTGTGCTTTTAACATTGGCATCATTCGTTCCTTGTTGAAAAGTATCAAAGAAGTCCAAGTTGTTGGTATTATTACCATTCTGTCTCGAACATGCGCTTCGAGAAGAAGAACATATTGCTCTTTCTGTTGCTGCAGAGGCCAGAAAAGACGCTATTGAGGAAATAATACACTAAGAATATTGAGCGGCCTAGTAGGAACAGCAATTTGTGAAACTTGATAAGAACTCTCTCCTCTAGGTGATCTACTTCTCTTAGATGCTAAGTTAGCACGCCATGTATCGTCATTCCTAGTATTAGCGGTTGAAAGTCTTAGTTCCGCCAATGGAAGACAAAATTGAATTGCCATTACTAATGTTTTCTACATCAGTCCCAATCCTACTTCTTTGATCATTATATCCATAATCAAGTGTAGCAGGTGCAGTAGGTTCAGCTCCAGGTTGTTCTCCAATAGTTGGATATAAGGGTGGTGTTTGTATTTCCACGATATTGATGTGGATGGCGATGATTGGTCAGCTGATCGGTGGTTCCTGATCCTCTGCTACTGAGATTATTGAAACCAATAGGAGACGAAGAAGAAGAAGAACTAGCTGAAGCCAACATATTTCTCAGAGCTCTAGCATCAGGAAGTGGGCTGTTATCTTCGGTCTTCCAGCTTCCCAAACGATGTCGACGGGCTATTGTTTCTTCCTATGTGCATGCACACAACCACAACAACTATACATAAGTAAAAAATATTATTAATTTTATATAAAATGTATTGTCTTTTAATTTTTTTTAAAACATTCAAAGTTCAAAATGCTAACGGGTGATGTTTGCATTCATGTTTCCTCATAAAAAAAGGTTTGCATACTTTTTTTTTTTAGGAAAAAAAAAGTTTGCATACTTGTTGTTACATATAAACACATAGGAGATATATGTGAGTGTGTAAAATTCGAACACACATATAATATATCGTTTTTGATAGAGATGGATATAATGGATCTGATTAAGTATAAGAGTACGCGAGCATAAGAATAATAAATTTATTTTCACATAGTATAAAATCCCAAATTCAAGAACATCGAAATCATACAAACAAAATAAATTCATAGACAAAAGATTATGGTTTTAAAAATTTGATTGATCGGCCAATCAATTTGTTGATCAAGTAATCAAACAAGAAGGGGGAAAAGGGGGCATAACAAAACACACGCACAAGATTAACATTGAAGAAAAAAGATCAAATCAAACCAAACCAAACCTTGTAAAACAAAAGTGAACAATATCAAGTGGTCATGTGAAGCAGATTAATTTCATACACTACTGCAATAATATCAGATTCGCATCCAATATTAATTTCACACAATTTATTTAAGCAGATTAATTTCGTAGATTAAAATGATAGTTAAGAATATATACCTAAATTGATGGGTGCTAAACAACCAGAAATTACTGATGATCATTACCTCTCAATCACACTAATGGTTTCTCTCGCTCTCTACTCTCTCTTCTCAATAGGCAATATGAAAGATGAAAATGACACTAGAGAGAGCTTCAGTTTATAGAGAAAATTTGAGGGTCTTTAGTAGGATTAGATATTATTTTTAATTTATTGACCAAAAAAAAGGAAAAAGATATTATTTTTAATTCATGTCTAAATATATTTTAGAAATTAGTTTGGTGGTACATGCACTTAATACCGGTAATAGACTCTGAATGGTTGTCCTCGTGAACTTAACTCAGTTGATATGGACAATGCATAAAATATGTAAGATTCAGGGTTCAAACCCTGACCACAACAAAAAAAACTTTGAATGACATGCTTTTGATTTATATTTTGTTACAATACGTCCCCAGTGTCCGTTATCAACCTTCTCTCTCTATGGTAAAACATTTTTTATTTTTTTTCTTCTCATAATCGATACTTTCTTTTGGGTGTAAACCAGATATTATTTATGCGCAATTGTAAAGATTAATCTCTCAAGTAAGGTATGAATGTGATGGATAACAAAACTTTTACTCAAGAGAATTTAACATGTTATATTCTTAGGTTACATTTTTTTTATAAGCCAAGAGCAAAATGACATCAAAAAGAATAGTGTCCAACTAAGTTGGCACCCTACTCTAGTCTGTTGTCAATTGCTCATATATATTATTAAAAAAAGTGAAAAATTACATGTAAAAACTGGGGGGACATAAACCTGAACCAGTCAACAACCCTAATAGGCAAAACATAATTTTTTTTCTTCATGGATCCAACCCTAAAGATTTCAAACAAACGAACCAAGCGTGTCTAAAAGTTTGGCGAATGAATTGATCGTCAACACGAAAGCAATTCACGTACCGTCAACTCCCTGCAACTATGACAACAAGCAATAACGACTCTTTCAAGTCCATACAACCCCATGTTAGTCAATCAAAGGATGTCTGGGATATATTTTTAATGGTGTAAGAATCAACGGCCAACAATGATAGATTCATGAACCAACGGCCCCTGAAACGAAATACAACAGCATTATCGGCCCTTTCGAGCTCAACGAACCTATGCGCAGCAAACAAAACTCCAGATTTGCGAATGCGACCAAACCTTTGGATCCTACAGATTTCAGCAAATCTGGAGCAAAACCAGGATACCAAAGACCACAAAGCTGGAGTCGCAAAAAACAGCAGCGTCTTTCACGGACACATGCATAGCCGGATCTGAAAAGAAAACGATCCTTGAGGGTTTTACAGAACCAAACGTTCACCTCCAAGCTTCAACCTGAAGATCTACGCGAATGGTGGACAAACACACCAACGCGTTACAAAAACGGACGCTCAAAACCACCGACCGGAAAGGAGCCGCCGACGGTTCTGGCTCTAGTGGTGCGGTGGACAGATCTCGTCGCACCACCCTCTATGGAATCTACATCTTGGAAGAGGAAGTTTGGATTTGGGGTAAGGAGGGAGGCAGTGGATTCCTTAGGTTACATTCAAACTCATGACTGATGGTTATTTTGTATGAGATCTCTTACCATCTCACTCAAATTCTCTTGAATAATTGATCCCTAATAATAGGAAAAAACTAATCATAACATATAAATCAGTCAAATATATATAAAAGCACTCAGAGTTTTAAAATATTTAATATGCATAAAATAATATCCTAAGTTGTAAAACAAATATTGAAATACTTTTTATATACAAGTGAAATGAATGTATGGGATTGAACTTTATTTCTTGAGGTTATAAAGTTAAACACTTAGTCCATCTTTCATATCTCAACTGACAAGAATATCGAAATTGTTTGACATGTGTCATACCCCAATTTTTGACCAAAAATGTCACTGACACATGTCGTTGGGCCCTACGTTCGTACGCAGTTTAATCTGATCGATCTCTGACGTTTTCAGCGGAAAATTCGGCAGAGAGGTATTTTAAAATACCTCATTTTTGATTCCGAGTCGGGCCCTCTTCTCTCTTTATTTTTTCTTTTATTTACTTATTTATCTTGTATTTAAT
>Ga0228711_1003292_pt1 | contig 25073 bp, 15 predicted proteins | sample MedpolnodulmetaG_2_FD_177996 | JGI IMG/M metagenome (GOLD analysis project Ga0228711, IMG submission 177996) | Root nodule microbial communities from Medicago polymorpha collected in Santa Monica, California, United States - brown nodules | ecosystem: Host-associated > Plants > Roots > Nodule... | reverse complement strand
AGTAGCTGTAGAAACACAAGGTGTGAGAATAAGAGTTATCACATGATACACAAGAGGATAGCCTTGTGCTTTTCTAGATTTTACCAAAGAATAACACAAGTCAGGTATAGTTTTTAATGCTCCAAATAATAGATCAGATGCGAAACTGAGAGTCAGAGAAGGAGAGGGAGTATTAGACAGTGCTATGTATCTGAGGTATGGTGCAAAATTGAAAAAACATGTGAAGTTTTTAGCTGTTTATGAATCTGAGACTTGTGTTATATGATCAAAAGCAGCTGTTTAATTTATTTTGAAAAAGAAGTGGTGTTAATTGCCAATGACTTGATTCATACGATTTATCTATGTCATTCTATTCAGTTTTGTGAACATAGCTTTGAAAAATAATACAAAAGAACTCCACTCCAGCCCAAGTGCCATGTCTGTAAACAATGCCGTTATTTTGTTGCAAAAACTGGAAAAATGTTCCACAAACTTGCACTGCATAATTGGGCAGTGTAGACCGGGGGATCCAATTTTGTCATCACTAGATTTAGTAAATGTGAACTGAACTGGAATGGAAATAGCTAGCGATCGGTGGACGCTGAATGCCTTCACTTTGTAAGCTTTTTGACATTTGGTGGCATATGGACTGGAGTGCGTAATCGACTCAATGATTAGGACTTAATAAACAAAGGGTTGCAACCGACCAATTACTCACTTAGTAATACTGACATATAGTGCGCATTTGCCTATAGATGGGCGGTCAACTTGTATCATTTGGATGTACGCTTCCTTTTCTTATGACTTCTTAACGATTTAGTGATTTCAACATAATGACATAATTATAAACTGAATAAAAAAACATAATAACATAAATAAATATTAGTAATTAGTCTTTGTGAATATAACTCTGTTGATAGGGATGTTTCACTTATTTACCTTAAGGGGTGAATTTTTAGCAAAAACAAACATGTTTTGTTATGAAATTAATCAAAAGTATAGCAAGATAACTTAGCAATGATTTGTGTCCAGTCTGATTAGCCATGACATCCTATTGATGGTGTGTTTGTTTTAGCTTTAAAAAAATAGATTTTATATTAGAAAAATCTAGAGATTTTTTTAGATTTTAATAAAAAAATCTGAAGTTATTTGTGTTTGTTTACTATCCAAAAAAACATTTTTGTAAAAATAATGATTTTTAACTAGTTCATGTGTTATCTCCTTGTTTTTGAAAAAAGTTAATCCTAATAGCTTTTCATTTTGGAGTGTAAATAGATTTTTTTGATAAAACGATTTTTTATAAAAATCCTAAACAAACACTTAGAAATGACAAAAGTGATTTTTTTATAAAAAAAAATAGATTTTTTTCAAAAATAATCCAAAACAAACCACCCTAGGTGATTTGGTTTATCTATTGAGTTGAGACTTGAGATAGGGAATGAAGCTTCTATCAAAAACCATGCAAAAGAAACCCACGCTAATAGCTTCTCATGAAGAAATAACAACTCTTCCATTACCTCTCAACTACTATATAACTTCCAAACTACAAAGCTAGAAAAGAATCAAGTAAATGATTAAGGCAGGCCAAATCTTCTAAGTTAGAGTCCATAATACAACTTCCAGCTATGAGTAGCACAGTTTCGGAATGGTAATAGGAAGAAACATTTCCCAAAGAAACTCGAAAAAAAAATGCAATTCCTCACACCAGATAGACTTCTGTCCAATCAAATCTCATATTTTTATTGACGTATGATCTCCCTAAATGAAATTATCTAGCTATTTGTTTAGAGATGCAAATTGAACCAATTTGTCAAGGAAATTGGTAGAGTATTGCTCAACATGTGTAAAGAATGTGGCGGTGTCAAACTCTTCTGTGTTGAATAGAACAATGTCATACCCGAAGCAGGGGAACGTGTGTGAAGCTTTCCAACTTGGGTGAAGAACGGTTCCCATAACATTCCACGGCACAATGCCCTTGGTATCCCAAATAATGTTTGCCTCCATAACATTCCACGGCACAATGCCCTTGTTATCCCAAATAATGTTTGCCTGGTAACATGTAATGTAACACTAGGGGCATTTTTTTTATCAACGTTAAAAATAATTTTATTAATGAAAGTCTGACAAAAAATCAAATGTGAAGATTATAGAAATACAAATTAACAAAAAATCAAATGAGAAGATTATAGAAATACAAAGTGAAGTCTCTTCAATCAATATGCAATTTAGATTATAAAAGCATGTATTTAGCTAAATAATGGAAACTTACAAGCTGATAAATCTGAAGAAAATCAAATCACTAGCTGAAAACATAAAATTATGAAAGAAATTACCAAGAAAAACTAAAGAGGTGGTTAAAAATGTAGTACTCCTATTTGATACTAAAATATTATGGTGTGGGTTTGTTTGTTGTCAGATCTTTGGAAAGACAACGCATACAAGAAATGAGAGTACGCAAGAACACAAGCATGATAATAAGACAATAATGGTAAAAATAAAAATAAAATAACTCAGGATCATAGAGCAGAATAAGTTCTCTCATAAAACTAGCAAAAGTAAAGTACAAATAATTTTGCAGGTATATTTGCCAACAAAAAAGTAAGCGCAGGGGAAATTTTTAATTCCCACCTATCAGAAAAATTAACGGACTCTGCCTATTCTATTACTTCTCATCATTATCTAGTCTAGAGTTCATCATGAGTCTCATCCTCCTCGTCTTCCCCTGATGCACCACCACCTGGGGCACCGCCAGACCTCTGATAGACGGCGGTGATGATTGGATTACAAACAGCTTCCACTTCTTTGAGCTTCTCTTCATATTCTTCTTTCTCTACGCTCTGGTTGTCATCCAACCATTCCAATGCTTCCTTAACGGCGGTCTCGATTTTCTCCTTTTCATCCGACTCCAACTTGTCGGCCAGCTTGTCTTTGTCACTGACTTGGTTTTTCATGTTGTAGACATAGGTTTCCAGAGCATTCCGAGCGTCAATTCTTTCCTTGACTTTTTTATCCTCCTCGGCAAACTCCTCAGCTTCACGAACCATCCGTTCGATTTCCTCCTGGCTTAGACGTCCCTTTTCATTTGTAATGGTGATCTTTTCTGATTTACCGGTGCCCTTGTCTTCTGCCTTTACATTTAATATACCATTTGCATCAACTTCAAAGGTGACTTCAATTTGAGGGGTACCTCTGTTTAATTGCCACAAGAAAAACCAATTAATTACAAAACAAAACATCAATAGAGAAAAATTCAGAAGACATAATGGAAGTAGGAAACAAACCTTGGAGCTGGTGGAATTCCAGACAGATCAAATTTGCCAAGGAGGCGACAATCCTTTGTGAGACTCCTCTCACCTTCAAACACCTATACATATTAAAAACAAACGACACCTCGGTTGAGTTCAAGTTCATGCCATCAACCAACTTGTATTTATACGGAAAACATGCAGTGGAATAATGGTACGGTACCTGAATGGAGACGGTTGTCTGCTGATCCTGGTAGGTGGTAAAAACCTGGGATTTTTTGGTGGGGATAACAGTGTTTCTAGGAATCAACTTTGTCATCACTCCTCCAACAGTTTCAATTCCAAGGGTAAGAGGTGCGACATCCAAGAGAAGGATATCTGGATACAGAGAATAGCACAACAATGAGAAAGTGTAATGGTTGGAAATTTACCTGCATCAATAACAAATAATAGCCAACTACTGCAATTGAAAGGCTAGAGTATAGATTATAACGGTACCTTTAGTTTCTTCTCCCCCCTCCCCACTCAAAATGCTTCCTTGCACTGCAGCACCAAAGGCAACTGCTTCATCAGGGTTGACGCCCTTGTTTGGCTCCTTTCCATCAAAGTAATCCTTCAAAAGTTGTTGTACCTTTGGAATCCTTGTGCTTCCACCAACAAGAACAATCTCATCAATTTGATTCTTCTGTAATCCAGCATCGTCCATTGCCTTCTTCACAGGTCCCATTGTCTTCCGGAACAAGTCATTGTTCAACTCTTCAAATCGAGCACGGGTAAGTGGCTCAGAGAAATCAACGCCATCAAAAAGTGACTCAATTTCCACACGGACTTGATGCTGGCTACTAAGAGCTCTCTTGGCACGCTCACTCTCCCTCCTCAGCTTTCCAAGAGCTCTGTTGTCCTTGCTAATATCCTTGCTATGCTTTTTCTTGATCAATTTAATGAAGTACTCCATTATTCTCTGATCAAAGTCCTCACCTGGTAAACAATTGAAGAGTTAGCACTTGGCAAGCAATAACAACAGAAGTAAAATTTTACGAGTAGAATTTGTCTTAATTTAATCTTATTCTTTCACTTTTACATATATAAGAACTCACCTCCAAGATGGGTATCTCCGTTTGTAGAAAGAACCTCAAAAACACCATTGTCAATTGTCAAGATACTGACATCAAAAGTTCCACCTCCAAGATCAAAGACAAGAATGTTCTTCTCTCCACCTTTCTTGTCCAATCCATAAGCAATGGCAGCAGCGGTGGGTTCATTAATGATTCTAGCCACGTTCAAACCAGCAATGACACCGGCATCCTTGGTGGCCTGCCTCTGAGCATCATTGAAGTAAGCTGTAAATTCAAAAGAAGACCAGAAACGTTAAAATGAAGACAAAATGGGGAGGAAAATAATCAAATTGCATGAGGAACAAGTTGTAATTCGCCAATTCACCTGGGACAGTGACCACAGCATCACGAATAGTCTTGCCAAGGAATGCTTCAGCGGTTTCCTTCATCTTAGTCAGAATCATGGCACTGACTTCCTCAGGGCTGAACACCTTGGTCTCACCATCCTTTACTCTGACCTGAATGTATGGTTTTCCATCCTTGTTGACAATCTTGTAAGGAACAAGCTTCATGTCTCTTTGAACTTCCTTATCCTCAAATCTGAAGAAAGAAACAACTTAGTCAACATCGATCCCATTACATCAAATTATAACAAATCATTAGTCATTATAAACAGCAAACGTATATAATGATGTCTTACTTTCTTCCGATAAGTCTCTTGACATCAAAGATGGTCCTTTCAGGGTTGACAGCTGCCAGATTCTTTGCAGCCTCCCCAATCAATCTCTCATCGTCAGTGAAAGAAACCCATGATGGTGTGATACGATTTCCTTGGTCGTTGGCTATGATTTCAACATGTCCATTCTTGTAAACACCAACACATGAATATGTTGTTCCAAGATCTATCCCAATAACAGTCCCTAACTTGGTGGTCCCTTCCTCTTTTGCAGCAGATGTTGCAAATAGACATCCTGCAATAAACCATCAGTTATTATCACGACAAAAACTCAAAACATTTAAATCGGTGTCAAATCAAACCATGTAATCACATCCCATAAAAGCATTACCCGAAAACAACATAAATCAACTATTTAAAGGCAACATTACAAATAGAAACTTAAACGGAAAAAAAAAACATGATTCATGGTACTATCAAAACAAGAGTATTAAAAAAAATGTATCCATTTGAAGCCAATAAAATAAATCACTAGTAAGCATGTAATTAATTACATTTGTTTGTACTTGAAAACTGATAATCCAAACAAATAAAAAGGTCTAATTGGCATCTTCTTCTAAGATTCAAAGAAACCGCGGGTAATTGTATTAATTAACAGTCTTTAAAAGGCAATAAGAAAATGAACAACACATAACAATAACAGTTCCACAAAATAATAACTAAACACTTCCGATTGAGTTTCTAAGATGTAGATTGTATAGATGCATATCAAAACTATTACTCATTGATACTAACTACTTAATAATAATAATAATAATAATAACTGATTAGAATGTGATGCAATTAGGGTTAAGATCTCGATCTAATCAGATCCATATAAATCAAAGATCTAAAACAACAAAAGCAATGAGAAAAAAAAAGGTGAACAAGATCTGAATAGTGAATAAAGAGAAGATAGTAAGGTATGTGATAATTACCTAAGGAGATGATGGCGAGAAGAAACAGAGACCCGCAAGAAGAAGAGCGAGCCATGGTGTTGTGAGATGTATTCGTGATTCAAAGATGAAAATGAATTGATGATGATGCGAGTGTTACTCTGCGCATTTTATAATGTTAAGTCTTAATTTCGAACATGTCATTGGTGATTACGTGGACCAATTGTAAATCGAGTTAGGACGGTTTTAGCCAATGAGATTGCCTCTTGTGTGTGGGAGCATGTCACTTCCCTTTGTAAGTCACTCTCCTGCGATCTTATTTGTTCATTTATTACCCTTTCCTTACTTAGGCTTTAATTTTTTGATACTATGTTCAATTCATTATATTCGTATATAACTCTATTTTATTTTATCTTGTAAAATTAAATAAATAAATGTTGTTGCATTACATAAATTAGTAATTGTGTTGCCTTCAAATTATGGTTGGCAAATATTTAAATTCACAGTCATTTGATTGTACTACATTCGTTTCTATATTTGAATGAAGTTTATTTTAATGTAAACCTAGTGATCGCTTATTCACTAGAAAAGAACGAAATTCACATCAACAAGAAAACTATAAAACCGTTTTACTATTGTCTCATATTGAATAATTGGGTTTGACATTTGAATCAGAAAGTTGCATCATTGATATGGTCGTGACTTGGATTTGTAATCCAAACTTGGGTATCATGTAATATGGAGTGAGAGTGTACTCTTCCCCCTTCACACGACTGTTGAAAATTCAATTACACTTAAGGTCAAAGCTATGGAGGGATGCAGTGGAAAATATGTTTGGGTTTGAGTTGAACTTTATATGAACAAAATTGTGGTTGGACACACAAAATTTTGCGGGAGGTGGCTGAAAGTACGATGTGAAGGCTTACATGTTTGTGTAAAAATTATAGTACATGTGGCCATGTTGCTCAAAATTGTTTTAAGAAGTCGTATGAACCAATTGTTATGACAGGGACAACTAAGGTGATTCGTAGTTATAGTTAAGCTGAATGAGATCGTAAGTAAATTACAATTAGCAATATGGTTGACAAGTATTGGGAACTCGAACAAATTCTCATAAATATAAGGATTTGTTAGTTGTTTCCAAAAGAAAAACCAGGCAAAATCTAACACTAAATTGGGTAACAATATTAAGAAGGGAAAGAAAATCGTCGAAATGCTAAGATGCATGAAAGTAAAGGTAACAAATTTAAATTATTCCATTTGAACAACAACGAGACTAGGAAGGAAGTTACCTTAACTTTTTCCAATATGACGGCGTCTTCTCGCAAGAAAGTTTGGATAAAAATAAGAGAGTAAGACCATCTACAATGGTGGGTACTTCACCTATTTAGCACCATATTAAATAGGCACCCCCCATTGCGGAGTACAATATTTTGGTGCCTATAGAGAATGGTGGCTATGAAAGCACCCTCTCTCTCTTCACTTTTTGTGAACCCCATTTAATAAATCATAATGAAATAAATAAATTTTTGTTGAAATGTAATGATATGAAATTATTTTGGGACCTATTTAATAATTTCTTTTGTGGTGTTGAGTTGGAGAAAATTGATGCTTATTAAGTACTATTGTAAAATGAGTGATATAGACAAAGGGGTCCCATTTAAGCACTTAAATCGGGGTGCTCTGTTGTGGATGATCTAAGACAATATTTAAGAGCGGCTGAGGCAATGATTGGAGGACCCAATAAGACAACTCTAAAATTAAAACTTATGCCAAATCAATTGATGGTTATACTTTATTGCATGACCATTTTTCTTCCCATAAAGATAACTTGGTTTACTCTTAAACTATTATCCGTTCTTCAATTAATAAACAAGAAAGTAGAGGTAAGCAAAATAGTAGCATTGCTATATGATGTTTGTATCCTTCAAAAACCTAAACCTCCATAATTGATTTATGATGTACATGCATGTTGAAGTTATTCCTAAACAACTTGTCGATGGTATGGAAAGTTTAGACTATCATGAAAATATGGATTCTGAAAATGACCAACATACACCCCAACGTTCCAACCATCAATTGTCCTATTGTTTGTTATTGTGTATCAACTATCGATGAATCATCTGATTTGAAATTATAAAGGTGCAGGTGGGTGCCATTTTTATGGTTACATTTGTGATATAACTCATCCTCATAATATGAGCTTTCTTGCTTTATCATAACCCTGTCTTAGCGGTGCTCATGCATATAAAGTTATTGATTGCTTGGGCTTCGATTGTGTTGTTATAGTTGAAACTACTAGTTTTTTCAACGGTATTTGGTGTCTATGGGATCAAGGTTACATTCCAATCAATGTTATTTCCACGTCTTTGCAATGCGTGTGTTTGAAGATGTCTCCTCTCTCCAAATCACCTTGGATTATAACAAATGTCTATGAGAGTCCCCAAGGTAGAATCCTGAGAGATTCGTTGATCGAACTTTGTAATATGCATCAGTATCATAACCTAACTCAATGTTTATCATATAATTTTAATGTAGTTCTTTGTTAATATGGAAAGTTTGTAGATGTTACTACTAATACATCATCGGCTTCTAAATACTCTCAATATCTCAATGAGTGCAATTCGGTCGATCGAAGATTTAAAAACCTAACTTTACTCATGCAAGAGGCAACATTCATAAAAGATTATAGGCTTAAATGCACTTTTGGCCCCCTATGTTTGTCGTCGTAGCAATTTTAGCCCCCTAACAAAAAAAATGCAATTTTGACCCCCTAATTTTGCCATGTTTAGGGAAATATGCTCTTTTGACCCCTTATCTTTACAAAAAAGTTGCGATTTTGACCCCTTCTTTGGGACACGTGGCGACTTCTCAACATAGTTGCGAAAAATAGGGGGTCAAAATTGCATTTTTTTTGTTAGGGGGTCAAAATTGCTACGACGCCAAACATAGGGGGCCAAAAGTGCATTTAAGCCAAGATTATATATAGCTCCTGATAATATTTTATGAAATTTGTTTCCTAACTGGTCAACTAATAGTCTTCCACTTTCGTATTCAGATCAGTGTGGTAATTTGGACATACTGGGATTGTTCAAACAAATTATAAGTCATGCTTTAAATTATTGGCTCTTTGGTTAGAACATGAAACATTTCTACTATTCTAAATAATTTTTTGTGCAACCTTAATACTTGCGAGGTCAATATGAATATGTTAATGCCCTACTCGACAACTGGAATTGTAGATTTTTTTTGGCAATACTTTTTGCTGTTACGACTTGTTGGGATAAGATTGGTCGTTCTCTTCCAAGAAAACGAGATAGTGGATTAGTCACGTGAGAAAAATCTTTGGAAACAATATTTCGATATTCTTTTGTAACCGCAATACCCATTTTTCCGTCAATCTATTCTTATCATAATATTTACGGTTCATAAGGTATTATCAATCACTCCCATCTATACACATACATACTTACATATATCTATCAATAATTTAAGTACGAAGGGACAATAGTTTTCTTTTAAGGAAGTGAAAACTGTTTTATTTTCTATGAGCAGTTTAAAACTCTAGGGTCATATGGGTATCATCCCATTCTTTTGAGGATAAATTGGGACACATCTATTTTAGATTTTCTCAATAATGTCCTTTTTAATCCAGAGACTATTACATACGTCAACTACACCCAATTAACCATCATTCTCAAAGGTATTGAGCCTTATAAGGCCACTGGCTTTTGACAAATAACTCTTTTGAAACGTGATTTATAAGACAATGACCAAAACAATCTCGGATACGCTGAGGGAAGTGATGCCTAATTTCATTTTGCCTAATCAAAACAACTTCAAAGTTGGGAAGAGTATTGTTGACAGTAGTATTATTCTGCAAGAAATCATTCATACCATGAAACTGACTTTCATTCATTTGTCTGTTTATGAAGTGGAGTGCCGCTAAATATTTTTTTTGAGATCGACTACTAATGGAATAAAATGCCATTTAATATCCTTCCTCTTCATTAATGGGAAAAAGGGTGATTTTGGGTAATTTTTTTTTCTAGAATCACTCTCTTTGCATAATTTGTTCCCTCTTTCAATCTAAATATTCAAATACAAGTGATTTCCACATACAAAAAATAATAATAAAAAATCAAAATTAAAGTCACATCTCATGATCATCGATGGTAATCCCAATTCAGTACGGTTTAACAAGATTGCTCACCGTAGACTGCTCAATATCCAAGATAAGTCAATCGAAAGTTACACTCCAATTAAAAAACACGATTGCGTCGTATTTTCGGTTTAGTCCAATATTATACCTGTTTTTCGGTTTATTTTCCAGTTCAGTAATGAAGCGATTTTCAGGTCTTGTAATAACTAGAGGTGGACATAGTTCAGATTGAGATGAAAACTGAACCGAACCAAACTAAATTGTTTGCTAAATTTAAAATGAACTGTTTGCATTTTGAACTGAAGTGAATGAAGTGTTTCAACTCATTCGGTTTCAGAACGGTTAGCAACGGTTCAATTGTTTTTGGTTCAATTCAGTTTGGTTTTATGGTTTTTTTCCCACCCCTACCTCACGTCAACGCTGATCCGGTTGGGAGTGAAGTCCAATACCGACTCACCAACAACATCACCCGTCCAAGGATTCGGGACCTAAATTGAGTAACTTCGTAGAATCAAAGCATAGCATATACCATACCGATGAATAATAATATATAAACGACCATCTCGCAATTTTCATTTCAACAACAGAGACAAATTCACATTCATAATCACGATGAGGCTCTTGAAGGTAGCTACTTGCAATCTGAACCAATGGGCTATGGAATTCGATTCCAATCTTCTCCAAATCAAAGACTCCATCTCCAAATCCAAACAAGCCGGCGCCGTCATCCGCCTTGGTCCCGAACTCGAAATCCCTGGTTATGGCTGTGAAGACCACTTCTTAGAACTCGACACCATTAACCATTCGTAATAACTCTCTTTTTTTCACTTTCACATGTCAAAGAGTGTTTTTCTATTCTGTTTTTGTCACTGAAATTGGTTTTGTTGATGCAGATGGGAATGTTTGAAAGAAATATTGGTTGGTGATTGGACTGATAACATAGTGTGTAGTATTGGAATGCCTATTATCAAAGGTTCTGAGAGATACAATTGTCAGGTTTTGTGTTTCAATCGAAAGATTATTATGATACGACCCAAGATGTGGCTTGCAAATGATGGCAATTATAGAGAACTTCGATGGTTTACTGCTTGGAAACAAAGGGACCAACTTGATGATTTTCAACTTCCTCCTCATGTTTCTGAGGCATTGGGACAAAAAACAGTTCCTTTTGGTTATGGTTTTGTTAAGTTTCAAGACACGTAAGTGCCAAATTCATACTTTATTTTTGTTTTACTCAACAGTGTTTGTTATGATGCACTTACACTGACACGAACACCGGTCACGACACTTTACATGCAGACACCAGTAATGATTTGAGAAATTAATAATGATTGTATGTAATTAAGTGTCAATGTCATTTGGTGTCCGACACTTGAACTTACCTTCAACGGAAATGTTGGTGCTATGTAGTGTTTGGTTTGATGCATAGGTTAAAGGGTCGCACTGACTTTTTTTCGTTTAAGAACATATGTTAAGGAATCTACAAACAATAATTATGTCTTGGAAAAAAAACATTTTTTAACCTTTTGATAAATAGAATGCACATTTTCCAATACAAAATTTCTATCTTTAGTACACTAACAAGTGTCATATGGGTACATGTTAGCATTTCCCTAGGTTAAAATATGACACAATAGTTATATGTTTTGTGCATGTTGAAAGTAGAACATGCCATGACATAAGGTAAAAAGAAATGGTACACTGGTTGTAGGTGAAACCAGAGATAGTAAAACAAAATACACTATCCTGTTGTACCTTTCTGTTCTCCATCAAATGCTAATGTTACGTCCTTACTTTCCCTGGCTCTCTTTTTCTATTATTATTGTTTGACAGTGTCGGCGATGTGTTTACTCGGCTGAGTTGAATTATTTGTTTGTCACTGTACCTTTTACGCTCATGCATTCTAAAGTTATATGCATCAGCATCACATCCATGAAGCAATCTTGTGATTGACATATCTACATATTCTTTCATACACCTAAGTAGTGTGTTCAAACTATCGCGTGTGTGTATGTGTTTCATTTATGTTTTTGGGGCTTTCCAACTTATACTCAGATGTTTATTGTTACGTGCTTAACATAAAGCATTTTCCCATTCTTAGAGCTATTGCAGCGGAAGTTTGTGAAGAGCTTTTTACTCCATCTCCCCCTCATGCTGAGCTTGCATTAAATGGGGTTGAAGTGTTTATGAATGCAAGCGGAAGTCACCATCAACTTAGAAAGCTCGATGTTCGTCTTCGTGCTTTTATAGATGCTACTCATACTCGTGGAGGTGTCTATATGTACAGTAATCACCAAGGCTGTGATGGTGGTCGCCTTTACTATGGTAGGAAAATATTTCCCTTAACAGAACTCCGCTCGTCTTTTTTCACATTTAATATCCATTGTGTGTTTGGGAGGGTGACGTAAATTCAACATTCAGGAAATCCGTATAAGGACATTTATTTTCCATTTAGATTGTTTAAATGTCAATTATGTAGGATTTTTTCATTTGTCTAAAATTTGTCTTGTTTTTCATTTCATTTGTAACAGATGGATGTTCCAGTGTTGTGGTTAATGGTGATGTTGTTGCTCAGGGTTCCCAATTTTCTTTAAATGATGTTGAGGTTGTGGTTGCTCAGATAGATCTCGATGTGGTATGCATTAGCTTCCATATTTAAATTCTTGCAATGGAAAGTCATTTTGACCATAAACATTAAACGATTTACATCAGATTGGTTCCTTTACTGGTAGGTTGCAAGCCTTAGAGGATCTTTAAGTAGCTTCCAAGAGCAAGCAAGTTGTAAAGTCAAGGTTCCTTCAGTAGATGTAACATACAGTCTTTGTCTTCCTTTTGACCTTAAAATACGCCTTTCTGTTCCTCTTAAGGTTAGTTTATTGTCATTTTGAGTTGCAATTTTCAGTTAGCTAAATATTATGAGCTTTAAAGGTGCACCTATGATGTCGCCTTGACTACCGTTTTCCCTTAAAAGAATATTTGGCTCCAAGGTTTTATTTTTCATGCTAAATTTTTAATCCTTCTATATTGATTTAATAATGTTACTGCTGAAATTAATCAGGCCTCCAAGTTGCTAAGTTGAAATATGATTATATATTATAGATAAAATATCACTCTCCCGAGGAGGAAATAGCATTTGGACCTGGTTGCTGGTTATGGGACTATTTACGAAGAAGTGGAGCATCTGGTTTTCTGCTCCCTCTTTCTGGTGGAGCAGACAGTTCCTCTGTTGCTGCGATTGTTGGATGCATGTGCCAGATGGTTGTGAAAGGTAAGTTCAAATGCAATGACAACTGCTGTTAGATTAGATTGTGGATTACCTTCAAAATTTCTATTTCTTATCAACTTGCGACAGTATTTTAAAGCTACATTATTGTGCATACTATTATAGGACTGCTTATTTAGTAATAAACAAATGATTCACGTGACCACTATAAAGACCTCAAAGAAGAGTAGTTAAGAGGTCACATATATAATTGACTGACAGCTGAATTAATTGGAGAATTAGACCTGAATGTTTATATTTCCTTTCTCAAAAGGCTTGCAAAATTGCTTGAATATAGAGCATAGTGTCTTTTTGGTAGTTCACTGTGCTTTACTTCTTACAAAAAAACTGAGTTCTGTAATCATGGTCGATAGTTAAAATGATACAGACTATTTACCTCTCCTTTTCTCATTCATTTACAATTTTTGGACATGGCAGAGGTGAAATAAACAACATTATTTGACCTTACAAATCCATATTTTCCTTCAGAAATTGCAAACGGGGATGAACAAGTTAAAGCTGATGCAATACGGATCGGAAACTATAAAGATGGACAGTATCCTACAGACAGCACAGAATTTGCTAAAAGAATATTTTATACCGTGTTTATGGGATCTGAAAACAGGTAAGTAATAAATTTCATGTTTTTGTGTTTTATGATCATTGGCTGTGTCTATCTAAGTTTCTCTATCGGCTATATTCATCAATACTTCGTCAATGATATTGCAGATATATGACCGTTAATGTTTTTTCAATCCAATGTGTTTTAATAGGGTTGAGACTTGATAAGGTGCTTTTCATAACTTTAAACAATTAGAATAGTAATTCTATTCTAGTGTATGTTGTAATCCCTCAAGAAATCCTTTTATTTTGTCAATCAGTTTAAGTTCAAACAGAATAACACATTCCAATATTTTATTTGAAATCAATCGGAAAAAATCTCTCTTTAGATGTTATGGTGCACTAACAGTATTCATGTTGCAGTTCGGAAATGACAAGGTCACGAGCCAAGGTACTGGCAGAGGAAATTGGTTCATGGCACCTTGATGTTAGCATTGATGGAGTCATATCTGCTCTTTTGTCTTTGTTTCAAACACTTACGGGAAAGCGACCACGCTACAAGGTGACTGAATTATGGACTAGTGCATTATTTCAATCATAAATACAATTCCAGAACCGTGTAGTCTATGACGTGGTTGCTTGTCACACTTGATTTTTCCACTGGAGTATGTTGATATTAATGAAAAATGGTATTTTGATTTTAAATCAAGTCAACATAGAACTCCACATCAGGACCTCTGATAGGACAACGAATGAGAAAGTGGGCTCAGTGGGACGAGTCCATCTTTGCTCCATTTAGATATGCTCCATTTACCTTCATGGATGTGTGACACATGTTAAAAGAAAATCCAATGGTTGAAATTAAAAAGGGAAAGTTAGGTAATAAAACAAAATCCCTAGCCTACACTTTCTCCTTCACCTCCCCTTGCCCTTCTTCTTAAACAACATGGCCGCTGCCTCTCCTTCTCCTTCTCACCGGCACCGTCGTCTCCGTAGAGGGAAAAAACAAGCTTATGATACCAATCTGTTCTAATTAATTGAAAACAAAACAATCCAAATTGAAAACAACATGGTCGCTGCCTCTCCTTCTCCTTCTCAACAGAGGTATTAACAGATATCAACAGGAAAAAACAAAACAAAACAGTCCAGATTGATATCAATAGAGGTATTAAAATTGAAAATTGAATTAGAACAGAAAAGGAGAGGGAGAGACCATGGAGAGGTAGTGTCGAATTTTTACAAATAAATCAAATGATGGTGCTGGTTTTGCCAACCATTTGAATAATTGAATCAATCAATACATCTGATATGGAGTGCCGACGAGAAGCAAGAAGTAGGAACGTCGTATTGCTTTAGAGAGAGAAAGAATTGGAAGCGCGTACGTTTTTTTCCCGTACATAAATGTCTTTCTTTAATTTTTAATCTCAACCCTTGATATTGTGTTTTCCACATGTCACACATCCATGAAGACAAATGGGGTAAATGGAGCAAAGACGGACTCCAGTGGGACAGTTAGCACATCAGTTGCCCAAACCAAAAGTGTGGATATTTTGTGTTAAAAGAAATACGGAAGGGCATGATGGGAATATCACGTGACTTATCCTATTGTATTTTTCTTTGTATATATGAAATGATACTCTTTATTTTCCATTATTGCTCTGTTTTCTTCTATAAACTGTTTCTGTAATCCAGATTCGTATCAATGCCGGACTAAGATTAAATGCATGTTATATTTCTATCGTATTGTAGCCTCAAATGATATTTTTTGTATGATTTTGTTTATACAGGTAGATGGTGGATCTAATGTTGAGAATTTAAGCTTGCAAAACATTCAAGCTCGAATCAGAATGGTGCTAGCTTTCATGTTAGCATCACTCTTGCCTTGGGTTCACAACAAACCTGGGTTTTATCTTGTCTTGGGGAGCTCTAACGTGGATGAAGGGTTGCGTGGCTACTTGACGAAGGTATCTCAATACAACGTTAGATTACACGTTTTTATAGGGGACCAATATGGTTGAACTTATAGGGGACCTATAAGTTCAAAGCATGTCGCTTTATTTTCACTTTGTTTTTTGGTTGAATCTATGGAAACAAGAAACAAAGCAAAAATAAGATGACATTTTTGTAATTATTAGTCTAACATAAAATAGAAACATAAATTTTTCATCTTCAAATGGGCACCTAGTTTCTCATTCATTTTCTTTAGTTTCTCATTTTTGTGGTCTGTTACACTCTAGTTATCAAAGTTCATCTTCTTACAGTATGATTGCAGCTCAGCGGATATAAATCCTATTGGCAGTATAAGTAAGCAGGATCTTCGGTCATTCCTGCGATGGGCAGCCATCCATCTTGGTTACTCATCTTTGGCAGATATTGAAGCAGCTCCACCCACAGCTGAGTTGGAGCCTATACGTTCTAACTACAGTCAGGTAGTGTTATGTTCTGTTACACGTTTCAGTACTTACCGGTCTTGAAATATCTCAATGAATCCTTTCATTTGCATATGTGTTGGCATGCTATATTTGGGGCGTTATTTTTGTCTATGCTACTATGTTAGATGGAAGACAAGAGACAATTCAACAGAAGCAAGAGCTTAATTATCAGCTCACAATAACCTTTTAAAAATGTTTTGACTTCTATCTATCCAGACACTTTCTGGCAATCTGTTATAAGGGTGATGGTTTTGGGTGAAGTCTTGGAACTAGTTTACTCATTTGTTCTCACTTTAACAGTATCTATTAGTTTTTGGTTATTGTGTATTTGACTTTTCAGTGGCTATGTTCTCTTGCGTTTTGTTTTTTTTTGTATCCCATTAGTAATTTTTTTTGATCAATTTCTAAAATTATAATCGAATACCTCACTCGTTCTTAATTGAGCAGCTTGATGAAGTTGATATGGGAATGACTTACGAGGAACTATCTGTTTATGGAAGACTGCGCAAAATTTTCCGTTGTGGTCCAGTTTCCATGTTCCAGGTATATCTCACGTTTCTCCAACCTATCTATTGACTTCTTAACCTTTCCCTTGTTTTTTTTTCTTTTTTCGTTTTTATATTTTTCATTTTAAAATGGTTGAAGGAATAGTGAAAACGTGTGGTAATCTTATGCATGACCATCCCATAATATCAATATTTGTTAGGCCAGATACAATGAAGAATGATGCAAAGCCGAGAAAGATAAACCCCATAGGCTATAAGCCTATGACTAATTTACCCGTATGTCATTTGACAGGTCGGTGAAATCGGTTTTATTGTTCGATGGTCCTGCAAGGCCAAAATAATTTCAATGCCAGTAACTTATTGACTCATTTTTTCTGTAGAAGGCAAGAAACTAGAGTAAACTGTCATTTTGGTCTTTAAATTTGTTAGTCACTGTCACAGTAGTCTTTGGACGTATTGACATTACAAAAGCATACCTAAATGTGTCTTTTGTTAATCATTTTGGCCCTCGAATATGTCTTCCGTTAATCAATTTGGTCCATAATATTACTAGCAAAAGAGACACTTAGGAATGTGTTTGTAATTTCGCACCTATAACTGTCTGTAAAAGCACAATGCCAGATATTGTCTACAGTGAACAGACGGACATATCAAACATCCAGTTACAAAACTTTACCTGCTTTTTTGAAAACAACAGAGGAGTTCCTTGTGTGAGCTTTTATTGCAAAAGGCTATTTATCTACAAAATGGTTAAAAGTTAGCATGTTTTTCTTTAGGAAGAGAGCTAATGAAATAACAAAAGAATTCACATTGTTTAAGCTAAGTATCACTAGAAGAAATTCCTTACTATCCATCCTAAGTCACATTAGATAGATTTTAGAACTGCCATGTTTTCAATTGATATGGAGAGCTCTACTTGGTTGAAGATTTTTGCATCTACTAGTTAGCAGTCTCAATAGAAGCTTGTAATTTAAGGCTGTCCATTTTAAGTTCAGTCATAACCTTTTTTTTTTTTTAATTTGCTATCTCAGAATCTATGTTACAGATGGGGTGCAACATTGACTCCATCACAAGTGGCTGAAAAAGTAAAACACTTCTTCAAGTATTATTCGATAAATCGGCACAAAATGACCACCTTGACACCTTCCTATCATGCTGAGGTATTAATTATTATGGTTTAAAGCCAGGGTTGAATTTTGCTAGATAGCTCTTTATGCTTCTAAAGATTTTGGCCGGTTCTTTTTTTTTGGACTGATGAAAATGTACAATCTTTCACTCAACTTGCAGAGTTATTCACCAGAGGATAATAGGTTTGATCTTCGCCAATTTCTTTATAATGCAAGATGGCCATATCAATTTCGTAAAATTGATGAACTCGTACATGAGCTGGATGTCAAAGATGTTCAAGAATCAGCAAACCATGAGACGGTGGCAGCTCCATTAGATGGTGTTGGTGGGATGGGAGTTGCTGCCGCAGGTTCAGGCAATCCAAATGTCGGAATCTAATTGAAATTAACCTCCCCTAAGAAAACAAAATAAAGTAAATTATAGATTTGCATGTGCAAGACTGCAGATCTGGTCCAGACAAATATAGATTCCATATTTCTATAGCACACTTTATGTGAATAATGAAACTCATTCAACCTTTCATCCCATGTGTAGTCTAAAAGCATTTTAAAATTATCATTCAGTGTTTCGATTTATTACAGAGAGAAAGATTTAGATGACGATGCAATATGAAAGGAAAAGTTCAGAATTGACAACAACAATAACAACAAAACTTTAGGGGAAGGTTTTTCATGTTCAATACATATAAATACATGCTTTAACCATTTGAAAACATTGGATCCATTGCAAATAATAAACCTTTTAGATTATGTTGTGCAAAAAAAATCAACACAGATCAATCTAATTATTGCTTGAGAAACTGAACTTATTATTGATTGTGATTCTTTAGTCTTATGCTTACATTTTTATGGTGAAGGATTCTCGACTGAGTTGATTCTATAGTAAATGTATGAAATTAATTGGATTATGATGAAGCACGGGTAAAGTTGTTGTCATGTGACTGAAAGGTCACGGGTTCAAGTCCTGAAAACAGCCTCTTGTATAAAAAAAAAGGGTAAGAGTGCGTACAATACACCAAAAATGGTGGGACCCCTTCCTGAACTCTACGTAGGCGGGAGCTTTAGTGCACCAAGTTGCCCTTTTTTATGATGAAGCACCACGTTGTGCCTGATTTGGATAGTGACTGTGGTTTTGATTACATATATAATAAACTAAAATCATGCGACAACTTGTTTTCATGGATCTCTCTTTCTCTCGTGAAAGGATCTTCTTTTACTTGCATTCCTTTTAGATCTTCTCAAGTAATTGTTGTGTATGGCTTTCTGGTAGTGGGTAGGTGTGTATGATTAGTTGATTACTGCAATATTATCACACTATATCTTGTAGTTTTGTGATTGCACCGACTCATTTAGTTTAGGGAGTTGTTTCTCTCATTTATGTTCAGATTTCTGAAGTTGAACTACGCCTTTTGATATGAGTTCAAACACAGTGTATCACTACCTATTCCTACTAACACATAGTTCTATTTCTCAAAACCAATAACGTCTCGCTTTCTAACTGCATATAGTTCATCTGAGTTCCGACTCAATAAATCTTGGTTGCTTAGTGTTGGAATGTATTTGTTTCATTCGTGTTCAGATCAACTACCAATCAATTTGGAGTTGATAAGACGATTTTAATAAGTTTCTATTTATTAGTAACATTAGTTATTTGGATATTGTTGCAGGAAAAAGTGACCAATCTAATCCCTGTGTAGTGATTCTATATTTTCTATTCTGCCTGAAAAAATGTAATAGTATCATTTTCTTGTATTTCATCAAATACTTCGAGTGGAAAATATACAACATTGATCCATCACGTTTTTTTTTTTATTTTTAACTTTTAAACTAACCACATTCAACTTAAACTTGATCTAAACAACATTCATAGTATTTTTATTTTTTTTTTAATTTACATAAACCCTAAACTGGATTGATTCAGTTGAGATGACTTTTTAACTTAAAACTAAATCAAACCATATCGCAAACATTATAGACACGGCCCCTATATAATAGCGGTTGACTGTGGTCGTATTTGGTTTGTGTGGGCCAAATCCATGAAAACAACAACACAAACAAACATGAAAATTGTTGTTTTGACATATAAAACTTCCTAAAAACACAAGTAAATGACCAAATTAACTACCACTGGCAAATTCGGCAGCTTGCCTTTGGCTTTGCTGCACTTAAGTGCAGTTCCAGTTGTGATTTTATGCGTTTCGGTTGAAAAATCAAAATAAATCGAAACTTATTCGGAATTTTACGAAAATTTACAGACCCTCTATACGTATTTTTATAGAGTTGTCTACAAAAAAACCAGCTCAAAATTCAATTTCTAGGTCAACGTTTTGATGTTTTGGTTTCTTGAGTTTTTAGCGCATTAAAAATTCATATTTAATCCATCCGTTGTCGAAAAATTCTAATTTTTTGCGGATTTTTATTTTTTGATGTCCTTAACATGTGTGAAAAAAATGATGAAAAATCTCAATCTCTATATAACTTTTCCAGACGCGCAGTTGGAAAAATATTGCGATTTTACGTGTTTCAGTGAAAAATTCAAAATAAATTGAGGCTTAGTGGAAATACTACGTAAATATGCAGATCCTCTATATGTGTTTTTATAGAGGTGTCTGGAAAAAAATAGCTCAAAATTCAATTTTTAGGTTGATGTTTTGGTGTCTTAAGTGTTAGGCGCGTTAAAAATTCATATTTAATCTGTCCCTTGTCGAAAAATTCAAATTTTTTGTGGGAGATGTATTTTTTTTTTGTTCTAAACATGAGTGTAAAAAATAGTGAAAAAATTCAACCTCTAGGACACTTTTTCGGTATTTAAGGTCGAGACTGCAAAGATTGTCGAGGCTGCGAACAATTTGGTTTGCACCCTGCATATCTTTAAAAAAGTTGTGGAAAACCCTAAATCGATTAGCAATAATCTATTGATTAACACATTCAACCTTTATAAAGTTCTTCTAGGATACACATTAATTTTGTTCTCATAGTCTCAACCATCATTGTAGTTTCGTCTTCACAAATCCCTAAATTATCTACGTCACTTATGTCCTTGATGTGGTTATAATCATATCATCTTACATTTCCTTGGATCACTATAAGAACACCATAAGCCTATGCAATCTGCGTGAACATTGTTTCAGCTTTGTTCTTCAAAACTTACAAACATATATTCTAAACGGGTCTTATGATACACGTATGTTTAAATTTTTAGGTTTGGTGTGACTAAAAAAGAAATATAAAGAAAGGGAAGTTATTTAAGTGAAGGATGAAGAGTAAAGAGATGGAAAAAAGGAAAGAGATATGGACTCAACGACTTGCCTACCTTTGTTTTGCTCAACACAGTGAAATTTATGAGCACAAAAAAAATTGTTTAGACTTGTGTATTGTCTACTACGTGGAAGACCTTTGGCGACTTCTCACTAATCTTGTATTGAATTACTGAAACTTCGTTCGCAGCCTTCCCAATTATAAGTAATTCGTGTTTTTCGATTTTGTTTCATTGGGTCGACTCAATTTCGTTGCATGATATTGATTTAAAGTGAAGTTGTTGCATTGAACCTAAACTCTTACGATAGAACATATGCCATGATTTATAGAGTTTCTGTTCAATGAATCATTCCTCCTTAAATCAATATCACTCAGAAATTGAGTACAAAATTGAACGAAAATACCAATTGGCTATAATTGAGAAGGTTGCTGGCGAAGTATAAGTATTTCAATGCAAGATTAGTGAGATGTCGCCAAAGGTGATTCCATCTAGTAGACAATACAAAAGTTTGAACGACTACATTTGTGCTCATAAATTTCATTATATGGAGCAAAACAAAGTCATGCAAGTCACTTAGTCTATTCCTTTTCCTCTTTTCTATCTCTTTTACTCTTCATCCTTCACTTAAATAACTTCCCTTTCTTTCTTATCCTATAGTCACACCTAACATAAGTAATTTAAACATGTACGTATGATCATACGACTCATTTAGAAGATATGTTCAAAATAAAAAAATATTTAAAGAAAGAAGACACTTTTAGAACAGCCGTTCATGGTGGCAGTATGAGATCTTCTTTCCTTACATTTCCTTTTCGTTTGTTTTTTTTGTATTTTGGTTCTTTTTATCCTTTGTTTTGTGTCCCAAAAAATGGGGTTTACAAGTTATGGAACAATGAGTGCAACTGCCACACTCATAAATTTATCCTTTTAAATTGTTGTCATAATTCACCTATGGAATAGTTGATTATGGAATTCTGGTTTTATTTTTACATAATTCATAATCAAATTTGCCTTTGTTGCGTGGATTAATGCCATCAATTTAAAAGAAATTGTGGTATCCAAATAAAATTGATTCTTTTCAATATTATTTTCTCTTCCATTTTTAAATTGCTTGGAAAGTGGAAACATCTAATTTATGAATGTACTTGCTTTACCTTCTTTCTTTTTCTTTCTTTTCCTTTCATGTGTTACTTTTACATCTTTCTTTCCTATATCTTTTGTTGAATTTTTCTCATTTTTTAAGTTATTCTTTAAAATATTTCTACAGGAATTAGATTTTTAGCCTGATGCATTTTGTAACTGCTTCCTAGCTTGATCAACAGGTGTATATATATTCTAGACCGATTTCTTCTATTGTCAATTTATCATTATCACAGAAAGTTCTCACAGTTGTTGGTCCCCCCTTTATACAGAGCTATTGTGCTTTTGGACAAATCTGCTTTCATGATTGCATTGTGTATGTCACCTGCTTGCATGTTCTATCAGATTGGAATAGATGGTTTGATGGTTTGACGTCGAAGACAAGAGTGCCCAGTCACTCGGATGAAAGCTAATAGCTCCAAGTTTGACACCTCTTTTGAAACAAACATGCTTCAAAGATAATGGGGGATGAAACAATGTCTTCTCAAAGATAACTTAAAACTTAGTTGACAAGGATGCGGCTTGTTTGTTTGAAGGCTCCGAAATAGCATTTTCTTTAATAATATATGGGAAAGTTTCTCATGTTCAATGCATATAAGTACATGCTTTATGATTAGTGTGGTTTTGATTGTATAATAAACTAAAATCTTGCTTGTTTTAAGGATCTTTCTTGTGAAAGGATCTTATATTTGCATTCTAATAGTGAGTAGGTATATGATTACTGCAAGATTTTAACCAAATATCTTTACTTTTGTGAAGTAATCGACTGATTCCTTTAGTTGCGGAAAGTGTTGCTTTCATTTTTGTTCAGATTTCTGAAGTTGAACTATGCTTATTCCTGCTAATTCACTGTTTTATTTCTCTAAACTAATAGCGTCTCACTTTTAACTGCATAAAACATCTGAGTTCTGACTCTAACTTCATTTAAATACTCTACAATCAGTTGGGAGTTGATAAGCTGATTTTAATAAGCTTATTTACTACCACTAGTTATGTGGATATTGTTCATTTTTCAAATTGTCAAATTAGACTTACATATGTCTCCACTGTTTGGGTATCAGTACTGAACAGAACCATGCACATAGTGAACCTTTTGTGCAGGAAAAGTGAACTAATCTAATCCCTGTGTAGGGATTCTAAGTTTTAAATATATGTCGAGAAATTTTTGATAATATCATTTTCTTTTTATATATTTGGGTCTTGTTAACAAGTGCCCTAAGGGTATTGTTTAAGGAACCCACAAAAAGAAAGTTTGTCTTGAAAATACAAGTCAAACATATATAAAAGTCATAATTACACAATTTTCAACGTAAAAACTACTAATTTTGGATACTTAAACAATGCCCTAAGGGCACTGTTAACATTTTCCTATATATTTTTGGCAACTATTCTCTGCTTCACTATTTTTATTTTTTTTACATCTCATAACTTATCAATTTAGTTTAACTTCTGTAACAAAACATTTCCTCTCTGACTTACTATTGGTGAATTGTTTTATACAAAACATATACGTTTAAATACACTTTTTTTTTAATCATTTATCATATATTTTTTTGTTCGTTTTAGTCTTTTTTTTAAACGTTGAGTATTAATGAAGAAGTTATCTGCCAAAGAATATACTGTATCCAATATGTATGTTTTCCAATTTACATGGTTGAATACTTGTGTTGTGTGAGTGTGTTTTAAAACTATAATGGCGGCAGGAAGAGGTGAGAATGCAGGTTTCCCCTGTTATGTCATGGGAAAGAAAATGATCATATAGAAATAGAAGCTATGTACAAAATTGGAATGTGTTCTGCTCCTTGGAAATTAAGAATATCTAGTATTGTTAGAGGAAATTATATTTCAAATCTCTTATACTACCAGATACGGGGAAGTAATTTTCCAAACTCACTTATCCATGAGTAACATTACAGAGAACAGTTCATACTTCATACTAAATCTTTAATCTTAAACACACGTGGCATAGCTTAAAAAGAAATGAATTGTGGCTGCCCAGAATCAGAACACAGGACAACCATACTCCTGTGTTTTTCCCCTTTCTGCAGCAAATCATTCAGTGAAGTAAAACCATAAAGATGGTGTCCAATCAAACGAACCTTCAAAGCCAAGGAAATAGTCTCATGATCCTCTGGAAAATGGAAGAATGAAATCCATAACAGTTAATTACAACAACCAAAAAAGAAAATATCAGTAGCTGCATTAGTAATAGTAATGAGAAGAAGACCGGTAAGTTGAGAATCAAGGAATACATTTTTTTTTAACATCCTGAGGAACACATCTAATCTGAGCTCAAACATTACCCTTCGCATCGAAAAGAGAATGGTGAAAACATTGAAATGAAAAGAATGATTGTTTATCAAAGAGTGAGGTAGGGTCAGAAAATTATACATTAATTAATTATACAAACTGTTTGGGAAGAAAATGAATGAACACCGCCCCATCTTATTGACATATAATTTTGTCAGTTAAGATCTGCAGGACTGCTTTACTGAGGCAATTGCAATGTTTACTTCCGGGTGCTGTTTGTTAGAGCCAAAAGGTGTGCACCCTCTTTATTTTTGTGAAGTACAAGAAGCTATAACAGCCAAATATACTGCCAAGCCTGAACATCCTAATATCCCAAGAAACACCTTGACCACAATTTCTATGTCACTATGAAGAAGCAGCTTGCTTAATGAAACCATTCATTAAGTAGTATTTATATTAATAACCATAATAAGGGAACCGACTA
>Ga0228711_1003291_pt1 | contig 25083 bp, 12 predicted proteins | sample MedpolnodulmetaG_2_FD_177996 | JGI IMG/M metagenome (GOLD analysis project Ga0228711, IMG submission 177996) | Root nodule microbial communities from Medicago polymorpha collected in Santa Monica, California, United States - brown nodules | ecosystem: Host-associated > Plants > Roots > Nodule... | reverse complement strand
CAAACGTTTTGGAACCACTCCACATGAATTTTTTTTATTTATTTTTAATTGAGACAATGATCCTCGACCTTAAGGGCATTTGAAGCTGTTTTGTGACCAAAAAAAAATAAGGACAAATAATTGTGAGAGTTGAGACCGCCGCTGCAAAAAGAAACTGCCCCAGCTGCCCACCACTATCACCAGTACTCATAAAAGTCGTCTTCAACAACATATCTGGTGGTGTTGTTGTTTTCTTCCACACATTGTCGCACGCCATTAGGGGATCAAAATACGGATCGTACAGAAGCCGTATACCACTTGATAGTAGAACCTTAACCTAAAGCTACTTTTTTTTATAGGAAAATGTCAGTTGTTAGTAATTGTTAGAGTGGAGCAGGAAAGTGTTGTTTTCCGGGGATCAAACTTGGGACCTTCTGAAATCTCTTTCAACATCCCTTAGCTCACCAATCGAACTACCTATGCAGGACACTAATTAGATATACTGGAGTTGCAGGCGGGAAATGGAACCCATGCCTCTCACATGAGAAGCGAAGTAATAATACTAGAGCTACTGATACCATGAACAAAGTAATGGAAAAATACTCATGTCTTGTTACTACAATTTTAGATAGTTTATATAAGAAATCAAATTACAAGAGCAATGATACTAATAATGCCAGAATCAAAGATAAAAACAAAGATAAAATAAAATCATATCAAATCAATTACATAATCGGTGTATATGTATATATACCTCGATATAGATTGGTAAATTATGTATATTGTTTCATTCAATTTTGAATGACATTATAGGTTTTTCTCTTTTCTTGGACTGACTCCTTCCGTTCTTATCTGAATGACAATAATAGACACATATGGAGCTCTGAAACCCAAATAGAACATAAATTTTGAAAAATCATATTGCGAGGAACAAATTCTCAAAACTTTGCTTCAACAGATCATATAGTTTCACCATTTTAAGATTGTCCAAACATCTAAAGTATCAATCAAGATAGCAAAGAATGGCGAAAGTCCAATACTTTGGCCGCTAATACAAGACTTTTGTACCTAAAAGAACATGAGCAATTAAGAGGTACATTAAAGGAAACACTCTATGATGGTATTCGATGTGGTTCTGTTACTAACTTTGAACATTAATATCAAGACATAGGATTAATCATGAAAAAGTAAGTAGACAAAAGGAAGTACCTTTAAGGGCAACAAATTCTATTCCATGAGCAGGACTGCATATAAAAATGAAGCACAACCATGTTAGAGTTAGAGCAAGACCTTAAAATTTTCAACAAAAAAAGCACTTGCTCATGCATACTTTTCCACATTTTATTATATGCATCACCTATGCACCCAATTTTCTTTCTTTATGCTGGCAGTTTGTATAAACTGAAGATGATTTAATGACACATATTGATATGTACGTGTAAGTATGAACTCATACATATCAATAAAATAAAAAAGTTTGATTTTTATTTTAAGGGCAATTGGCCTAACTTGCTTACATAAAGAAAAATAAACACTATTAAACTCCAAATTTCAAAAACCACAAAAACGATGAGACAACAACTAAACATGACATAAAAGAGCAGAAAACATGTAGCAGAGAAAATAACTTTGGAAGATAAACGGTAGAACCATTCAGCTTTAGAGTACATTTTGGTGAACTAACATACACCATATTCCTACTACATTTTGCTTTGGACTCTAATACATTCTTGAGTGTTCAATCCTGTTCTTCATCACTTTGTCCTTAAGCTGTTTGTCGAGTTCTACAGCCACACATTTTGATCCTTGACATTGACATGTGCATATATATTAGTGAGGATCTATGTACCGTCAACCCTTCAAAGTTCAAATAGAAGATGTATCTGAGTGTCTGACACCACCACATCACTGACAATGTGGTTACATACAATCACTTTCATTTTCTCAGGTTATTACCAAAGTCTACATGTCGGTGTCAATGTTGTGTCCTATGTTTGTGTTAGTGCTTCATAGGTTAGGATAGCCATGTAGGTAGTAGATTATACTTGTAAATAATTTCACTGGCATGTGGCCAATGGGGCCAGTGTTGTGTATAACAATGCTCTACATCCTTGTAGGTATATATTCTGCATGCAATGTAGTTTATTAAGTAGATGTTAACACATCCTAATTAATTAAACATGAACTTTTCATTAACAATCTTTTCAGTTTTCAAAATACTAAATTACTAGTTCTTTAAGCTGAATCTTATTACAGCTTAGTGAGTGACACAAGTACTACCTAAGTTAACTTTATAGAGGCTAACTGGTTGATGATAGCATGCATTTGGTCAAAGTTCATCTTTCTAAAGCAAAATAACAGAGATCATTTTGAACAATATTGTAAAATGTAAATATAGAGCTAAATTTCAAGTGGGTGTTGGCTAAATTTTCAATAAACAAAAACCAACATAGAAAAAATGAATGATAATGGAGTGACAAGATCCAATTGTTTGAACTATAGTCTATAATAACATTATTCAAAGGCATTTTTCCCTTGTTAGCATTACAAAATAAAAAAATAAAAAAAACTAACCTGGATAGAACAGAGGCAGTAGAAGAGATGAGGATATTGTGTTTGTGTTCATTGCTTATGAAATCTATAATAAGATGACAATTATTCTCCAAAAATTGGCAGAAATGCAGCTAGTATTAATATTATGCCTCCAGTGTATGTGTTGGAATTTCCGAAGTTGTAGATTGCATGAGGGTGAGTTTTTCAGCTCCACAATGTTTAACACAGAACACAATATAACAAGTATGGTTATCAAACTCGCGAGTCAATAGACTCGGCCGAGTTTACGAGTCAAGCTACCCAAAACGAGTTGGCTTATGATGGTTCTATCGAACTGATGTTTTGTCAAAGATATTGAAATTGACTACCAGTTTAAATCAAGACATGACAAGAATATTACAACCTGATACACACACCTTGGAGAAATATGCTATATAACTTTAAGTGCTTATAAATGCTTATTTTTTTAGAAATTCTGAATCAATGGTCTGTAATCTAAAAGCAAAAGCCTTAATTCACAAATTGACAATGTCTAATGCATTTAATGCACACCAGAACGATAAAATGGACACTGATCATCCCCTAACACTTTATGACTACAAAGTTAAAGCTCTTGAAGTTTAAGGTTGCAAAAAAAATTAACCTTCAATAAAACACAATTCAAACCTCATTCTTGTATTTATCAATCTTTTACTTTCAGTTCCTTTCAAAGTCGTATCTAATCTCACTCCAGCAGAATCTAGCAGTTCCAAATAGAATATAAAACATGGGCACTGCATTTTTTTATACTTATGGATAATTATGAATATGCAAATTTGTATTAGTGGAGCATCTCAGAAACCCTCCATTCACAGATCCAATACAATACCTAGTTGTATTACAAATTTACTATACTTACAATTCGATTCATTGTACCTCGTAAATGCAAATGAAAGCACTCGCATCAATGAAAACAATGACGCACACTCGATAAGAAATTTCATATCAAGGAAAAAGGTTCTAACTACAATGTTCACAACCGCAACTTAAAAAGGTATTGCTTATGGCATACAAAAACATTATACTAAAAACTATATATTCTAGACCACAATCATAAAATAATCGAAACCATATTCATAACAAACAATAAATAGAAAACAGAATACACCAACTATTAGATGGTCGAAACAAGTTATCAAACTAAACAAATTGCACTAGGACATTTCGACTGCAGTACCCCCTCTATTCAAAAGTATGCAGCACACATTTCACATATAGTACCCCCTCTATTCACTTTTTGCTTAAGATCTATATGCTTTAATACCCAATCAATTTGGTTTTGGAAAATAACTTAACTTGCAACGGAAATACATATAGTATCAAAATGTCTTTGCAGGATCAATCTCATCTATAGTCATTATATGTGAGTTTACAATTTTAGTTTTTTGCTAAAGAGAAAAGAAACAATTCATCTCATAAATTCTTCCTGTCAAAATTAACTTGCTACAAAAGAAAATAAACAATTGAATCTATCATTAAATACATATAACAGTTCCAGGTAAAAAAGCAAGACTTACAGCATAAGGGCTTTATTATTTAAAAAATAAATAATGGAAACATAAGATTGGAAGATTAATATGGCCATGTATTACAAACAAGCTCTCTCTACCATGTTAGAATCAAGAGTAAATAGAAAGGAAAGATGACAGAAATTTGTATGTATTTCACTGAAATGATTTTATTTTAATTAATTTGTTGGTAACAATGATACTCCTACAAGAAACACAATCTTCTTCAAACTTCAAAAAAGTAGATGCTCTACCAGAATAATATTATCTAATTGTGATATGATTGAAGTATGTTATAACTTGGATAGACTAACAAACTACAGAAAATTTAGAATATCCAAGTGTAAATGAGTGAGATACGCTATCAGTTAACAATCTTTAGCACGGTAATATACTAATAGAATTACGACGGATTCTACCATCAACCGCCATCTTATGTGGTCCATGGACAATAATTACTAACCGATAGATTTGTTACCAAAACTTTTCCATCATCTTCTTCAAACCAGGACTGGCAAGCTACCAGGCAGCCAACCACCGCACGGATTTGAGCCGCAGCATCAATTCACCCAGATGCAGCAGATAAAGAATGAGTGTGGCCTCTTTCATAACACTATCATCAAAGTTCCTTATGTATACCGGTTAACTGCTTCACAAGATCTTTTTCTCCATATTTTCTTAGGAAATCAATTGCACGATCTTTGTAAGGAGGCCGTAGAGGAACAGCTTTCTTAAGCATTATTTTTGCAAGCTTTGTGGCCTCTGTCAAGTGGTTTTTCTGACAAAGGCCGATTAAAATAATAGAATAAATATCAGAGTCAATGGAAGACAAGAATCCCATATTCTTAATTGTATCAAGCAAGTAGAATCCATCCAGTACCCTATCCTTCAAACATAACTCCTTTAGCAAAAGGCTAGATGCCAAAGTATCAAGTTTGATCTCAGCAGCAAGCATTTCCTTGAAGAGTTTCTCTGCTTCCTCGAGTTTCTTTATCCTTATGAAAGAAATCACAAGTGAATTGTAGCAATCACCACGCGAGACACAATGTTCCACCACAAGTTTATCAACCACCTTGTAAGCTTCATCTACACGACCTTCGGTACAGAGACTCTCAATCAAAGTAAAAACGGTAACATGATTAGCAAAACACCCAAAAGCTCTCATTCTATCAAGAATATTCAAAGCTTCCGTCCACTCACCTCTCTTACAGAAACTTTGAATCACAGATGTATAAGCAACAACATTAGGACAACAATCCCCACTTTTCTCCATTTCATCCAACAATGCCAATGCCCTTTCCATCGAACCCAACCTACAAAACCCATCCAAAACAGCCGACAAAACAACCAAATTCGGCGAACAACCATTCCCCCTCATAACCTTAACCATCTCATACGCCTCCTCCAACCTCCCCCCATTACACAACCCCTCGATCATCGTCATATACGTAATCAAATCCGGACAAATCCCATTCAAACTCATCTCCTTCATCAACTTCTCACCCATCTCAACATCACCCTTCTTACAAACCAACTTAATAACAACATTATACATAACCGTATCCGGTTTCATCTCAAAATCCTCCATTTTCCTCAACACCCACAAACCCAAATCAACACTCTCAACTTCCTTACACAATTTCAAAACCTCTCTAAACATGTTAACATTAACAACACACCCATCAACCTCATAAGCCTTAATCACATCACATATAATCTCCGGATTCTTATCAATCTCAAACAAGTTACAAACTTTCCTATACATATAACCACTATGTCTATACCCAAATTGAAATCCAGCCCAAATAAAAAACCTAACACCCAATTGAGATTGTTTTGGATAACACTTATTAAGAACTTGAATGACACATTGTGAGTCCAATTTGGGCTTAGTTTTTGATAATGCATTTTCAATTGTGATTCCATTGGTTTTGTTCAAATGGGTATAAAGGGTATCAGCAATTGAAGACAAACCCATTTTTTGGATTGAAAAAGGAACGATTTTGAGAGTTTCAAAACATGAAAAAGATGAAAAAAATTGATTTTTTACATAGTGGTGCATTGGATTAAGGAGTGTTACCGAATGTTAGTGTGGTTTCTTCACAGAAAATGGAACCCGCCACTCTGCAACCTTCTTCGTCGTCGTGTATTGGGATGGAAGAGATGAGAGTTGAAGGAGGAGTTTGATTTTTTTTTTTGGAAGGAGATTTAAGATTGGAATTGAGGTTTAGGGTTTATGAAATTTGGGAATTTAAGATTGGAATTGAGGTTTAGGGTTTTATTTGTTGGTAAATTTGATTATGGTATAAGAAATTGGGAATTGATGAGAAAATCTGGGTTTTAATTTGTGAAATTGGAAATTTACGAAAAAAAATATGCAGTTTAAGTGATGAAAATGATAAATGGTATGAAAAAAAAAAACTTCTCCAGCATTAATTTTTAGATGTGTGTTAAAAGGGATCTCAACTAATATGACTATATAAATTATTATTCTAATTACACAGTACTACAAATATATAGTGTTAGGATTTATCGAATTAAGGAGATCAAGAGAGAAGAAAGTAGGATGATATGTTTAGATTTTTTCAAAATGTTGCATTTTTACATGAACTAAAGTGTGATATTTATACTACTAAATTTATCACTATTATATGTATGAAATTATTTGCTTTACTATTATGAGTTAACTTTTAAATAGGTAATTGACCCTTACTATTATAAGTTGATATTATGGATATATATTTCAACATAAATAGTAAGACCTATAATTCTTGGAAATGCTAACAAACGCTCCTGGAACATTCTTTAAGGACCTTAAAATGTAAAATCGTGTAAAAGCTTATGTATTTAATGCATTAAAAATTGAAATTGTTGACCTTTTGAAGGAATATTTTTTTAAAATTTAGAATGATTAAAGAGTATCTCAATAGCACTTGTTGGCAAGACCTTTTTAAAAACAAACTAAGGAAGGCAATTTAATTTTATAAAATTTTCTAACTAAGCCAAGCCAAATTTATTTTATTTTTAAAGATGAAAGCTAATTTATGTCAAGGGTATACATGCAAAAGGTACAAGATTAAAATCAAAGTGACCATAATGTCAATCATATGGAAAACCTTAATGTAGTATGATTTTGTCTTTTCTTCCTTTATCCATATTGTAAGTAAATGATAAAATGATAAAATATGAGTGGTAGTAGAGAGAGGAAGGTTCAATTCAAACCTTAAATAATCAAAGTTACAAGAAACTTCCATTCTGTTGGTGAACCAAGTCATGGTATATTGAATATACTATATTCAGAAACCATATTCCAAAACCAAGTTCCATCACATCTAAAGCCACATACTAGACATAGTAATAATAACATATAACAATAACACCTAACATTAACAATAATGCAATAAAGACAATTTCATTTGTGTGGCTATTGATAAATTCCCACCTAAATCCATAGATTCTTTTCTTTTTTGTTATATCTATCTATATCCATGTACTCATTCTTTGCTCCACTCAGCTTCAACTTTCTTCATCACACTATAAAGTCTTCCTCTCACCTCTCTCTTTCTATCAACTCAACTTAATCCTATCACTTTGGAACTCAGTTCCATTTCTTCTTCTTAATATTCAACAATCTTACCAAACTTGTTTTGGTTTTCAATAACATATTATATAATGGCAACTTCTGTGACAATTGTTGGAGCCATTAACATGGCACAGGTAGAATGCTTTTCTTAACAGACTTTGGTCTAGTCAATAGATAGAACATATGTTGTTTCACTAATGCTTTTGATTATTGATATTGTTTCTAATATTTCTCTTTTTTAAGTATATAACTATATAGTTAGAAAAATTTGGCCATTTTTAAGTCCAAGATGTGCTAGATTAGCAGTAAGAATTTGGCCATGCAACCTGGAAGAGAATTCAAATCCCCTCGAGACGGTGGTAAAATAGTCATTAATATCACTTCAGTTAACAATCCCTTCCCAATATATTTTTTTAAAAGTATATATTATACATAGGCCTATATAAAACCTACATGATGCACCTTCTATATGTATCTATTTATATGAGTGTTAATAGGAGTAGACTGTGAACTCACTTATCTATACAAGATTTTAGATTGTGGCAGAACTCGCATTGCAATCCTTGATATCGTGGAGAATTGTAGTCAAATGCAACTAATGCAGCCTCAATCGCGTCCAAGTTGTGATTGCGGAGATATAAAAACCTTGATATCACAGTCCAAATTGCAGCTGCAAACCTTTTTTAAAACCTTGACTCTAAATCCTTATCCACAAACATGACTCCTTCTGAATTTTAGGGATCTAAATATATAGATGTGTTTGATTTACTTTCATCCGAGTCTGTTCTAATTTTCATTCAATTTGGAGTTCATGGTTAATTGGGGACTAATAACTGTCTATAACATTGTATGCAGTTGAAATTGAATGGCTCTAGCAGTGGAGTTCCTATGACAAATTCAGCATTTTTTGGAACAAGCCTTAAGAAAGTGAATTCTGCGATTTCCAGCCAGAAGAGTTTGTCTGGTAATTTTAAGGTTTCGGCAAAAATTGACTATAATGAGGAGAAGCAGACCTCAAAGGACAGATGGGCTGGACTTGCATATGACACCTCAGATGACCAACAGGATATCACCAGAGGAAAGGGAAAGGTGGACAGTGTCTTTCAAGCTCCAATGGATGCTGGAACTCACTATGCTGTCATGAGTTCCTATGATTATATCAGTACCGGTCTTCGCCAGTAAGTTGGTTTCGCCTTAATTCAGTTAACAAAGATTTGAAGCTCAAGTTTTGAACGCCAATTGTTTTCATATTCTGTACTTGTTGAATGCTAATTGACTTATTTTTACATACATGGTTATCGGTATATGTGAATCGCATCTAGATTCAATACAAAACAAAATCCAATTGATACAAATATCTGTTATGAACATGAATCTGATCTTGAGTCCCGATTCATTGTAGTCCACCTTTTTGTTAAACTTTTGTGTAGCGAGTGACTTTTCTTGTATTATTTGATTTATGGCTTAAATCGTGAATTATTTTGCGGTTGGTAGATAATAATCTAGGTTATAATTTGGCTATCTCACTTGTTCTTACATAAAAATGTCACATTTTAATTGACAGTGTGTCTTACGATTCATAATAAGATTCAATTCACGATTCGAAAAGTAAGTCTTTTGATTCACGATTTGAATCTCGATTATGTTCAGGTACAATATGGACAACACAGTTGATGGCTTGTACATTGCACCAGCATTTATGGATAAGCTTGTTGTTCACATCACTAAGAACTTTCTCAACTTGCCAAATATTAAGATTCCTCTCATTTTGGGCATTTGGGGAGGCAAAGGTCAAGGAAAGTCGTTTCAATGTGAGCTTGTCTTTGCCAAGATGGGAATCAGGTAAATAGTAATGACAGGAAAATGTTAGCATTTTCTTATTAACCAAGTTAGTTTAATTCCATTGTGTTACACACACGCGCGCGCACGCACACACACACACTACGATACTTGGCTTAGGCTTAGGTGCAATTAAGATGAAATTGACACTCAGTTACTAACTCTTTGATCTACTTCCTTGGAAATTTAGCCCTATAATGATGAGTGCCGGAGAATTGGAAAGTGGAAATGCAGGAGAGCCGGCAAAGTTGATTAGGCAAAGGTACCGTGAGGCGTCCGACATTATCAGAAAAGGAAAGATGTGTTGTCTCTTCATCAATGATCTTGATGCAGGAGCTGGTAGAATGGGTGGCACTACTCAATACACAGTCAACAACCAGATGGTAAATGCAACCCTCATGAACATTGCTGACAACCCTACCAATGTTCAACTTCCCGGTATGTACAACAAAGAAGAAAATGCTCGCGTCCCTATCATCGTCACTGGAAATGACTTCTCTACATTGTATGCTCCTTTAATTCGTGATGGACGCATGGAAAAATTCTATTGGGCGCCTACTCGTGATGATAGGGTTGGTGTTTGTCAAGGTATTTTCAGGACAGATGGTGTCCCGAAGGATGACATTGTCAAGATTGTTGACACATTCCCTGGACAGTCAATTGGTAAGCCATACATCAATCTAAGTTTCAAGTCAAAATTTCTAGTTACTAGGGTCTGTTTTATCTACTAACAAAAGCACATCTGAGACTGTTTTTATGAGTTTGTGAAAACAACTTATGACATGTCCATAAGCTGTTTTCAGATCATTTTCATAAGTCTCCAGGATAGCTTATGAAGACAGCTTATAACTTGTATGAAAATAGTTTGACTCTATTTTATCTTTGTTATAAAAATAGCTTATGCACAAGAACTTATATGATAAACTCTTGCGCTATAATCACTTAATTAAGTCTTTTATCCAAACAAGATCCTTATATTTATTATTAACCATGATACGAGTTCGAGACTTGGATGAAATGTGAATAATCAAATGTTTAATGTATTTCTTTGTAGATTTTTTTGGTGCCTTGAGGGCGAGAGTGTATGACGATGAAGTCAGGAATTGGATATCTGGTATCGGTGTGGAGAGTATTGGAAAAAGACTTGTGAATTCAAAAGAGGGACCTCCAACTTTTGAGCAACCAAAGATGACTATTGACAAACTACTAGAGTATGGAAATATGCTTGTCCAGGAACAAGAGAATGTGAAGAGGGTCCAATTAGCCGACAAATACCTCAGTGAAGCAGCTCTTGGAGATGCAAATGATGATGCTATCAAGACTGGAAACTTCTATGGTTAGTCCTTTGATTTTTCTGTTATTATCTTTAAAAGGCATCACCTAAAAGTTTGCTTTAGACTTGCAAATATGCCGCGTCGGTCTTGACAATAACTTGGACTAAAACAAGAATGTTATCTTATTGTTTGGATTCAGGACAAGGAGCTCAGCAAGTTCCTTTACCTGTCCAAGAAGGTTGCGCTGACCCTTCTGCAGAAAACTATGATCCGACAGCCAGAAGTGACGATGGAAGTTGCACATACACTTTTTAGTTGATTCCTAAGTGAGTACATAAATATGGAGATTTGTAAAAGCAGTCTGAAAAACATTTTACTATGTTTCTTGGATCATTCACCATATTTTATGTAAGGTGCATTAATCTCACCACTTTAGGTTGTACATTTTGTGTTATTGATGGTGTCCTATTGTTGAATTTTGAGAGTGACATCTTATAGAAAGCAATGTTGGCAATATCATTTCCTCCATACCATAAAATTTTGAGTTACTTCTGTGACCAAGATATTTGATAAAAGGCTAATGTTTTGATCATTGGATCTATCTTTGGGAATAACTCAGTCTCATTGGAGAGTCAAAGACCCAATTATCGTGAGTTACTTGCTTATAATAGTGACCGGAGAAAGTAAACGATAATTGTAGTAGTATTGATGGAGAAAAGTAAAATAGTATTGAAGCTTACAAATGAGACCAGTAGAATAAAGGTTCAAGGTTTTAATCCAACACCTTCACAGTTTGGTTATGTTTGGATTTGTGGTATAAGATTGAACTTAATGAAATGGGAATGAGTACCATATTACTAGAATAATTATTGTAGACTGTAAATAATACACCAGGCAGGTAAGTTCCCTACAAAAGGTACACATTCACAATACTGCAATTTGTTTCCAGTAAATAGAATACTTTCTTTATGACGTAGAAGATCAAATTAAAATGTAACCGTAGAGCATAATAAGATTTTCTATGTGAATGGCACTAAAAAAGGCTTTCTTGATAAATCATATTTTGTTGGACCAAGGGTAAAATTTTAATTTCATAATGTACAGGGAAAATTTGTAATTTCTGTAAAAAAAAATGGGGCAAAAGTTCAAGGGGTAACTTTGTAATACTCAAAAGTTTAGGGGCAAATTTGTAACTTTAAATTTTTTTGGGTCAAATACGTAACTTCAAAGAATTTTTTATGACTAGACTGATGACATGGCATAAAACCACCATAGTTGACATTGAGTGGTGGACACTGACGGATTCGAAATAAGTTATTGTATAGAGTTAATTATCAGATAAGGACTAGATTCGAATTGAGTGGTACATATTCAAACACAATAACTCATACATTAAAGCCAAAAGTCACGGACAATTATTAAAGCAAACACTACAGACTTGACATCACTGTCAATTATTAAAGCAAACACTACAAATTTGACATCACTGACAATTATTAAAGCAAACACCAGGGACTTGACACCACTGACAATTATTAAAGCAAATACTGGGGACTTGACACCACTGACAAGTTTGACCGAATATAGACAAATAATTCATTGAAATTAATTTCCAAACATATCTTGGCCAACTTTTCCAACAGCTCTTTCTTTCGGTCATCGAGATGCTCCTCGGAACTTAGCTTTATATACATTTTCATTTTCTTAGCATGAGTCCTTTCTTTCATCAATTGGTTAGCCTCATGTTGCATTAAGGCTATCTTGTCCAATCGTTCAAGCTCTTTCTCCTTGAATTGTTTGAATTCAGCCCACTCGTTGTCCACCACCTCCAGGGCAGCTTCCTTGCTTTTCTTTTTACCCTTTTTTTAGCTGCCTCCCTACCCATTGGACGAGCACTAGATCCTACAGAGTTTGAGCCACATGCATCACTCTCGTGAGATCTCTTAGATTCACTACTTCCTGAGCCAGTATTTCCTCATACTTTACTACCATAATGTGGTTGATCATGGAGAGCGTGTCATTCTGCCATTAAATTGAATTGACCATTCTTCCCACTTGCGTATAATTCATGCGCTTTTGCCAAAATATCATTCTTCGACCAACCGCTTCCTTGCAAACGCTTAGCTCTATCATAAACGCCACTCCATTTACCCAGTATTTTGTTCATATAATTATAACGGTTTCTTATCCACCCACCTGCTCTCTCCCCCGCCTGAGGAACGCTCACTCGCGCCTGTCTGGCGTGTGGGCTGCACGCGCTCGGTCAGCCAGTAAATTGGTGCCGTGTGGCCTGCTCTTGCCCTACCTTTGCAGATTTCGACATGTTGAGTTCTTTCAACATCTCTCTCGTCCACCTCATTTTTCCTCAACTTTCAACACACAATCGTATGCTTTTTAAGTGTTGAAAATGACATTCAACACACCATTGCACTTGATCTTAGTCACTTGTGTTGATATTTTGGGTCCGTTTGTGTTGACATGGATTTTTTTTTTGTTCAAAAAAAAATATTTTTTTATTTTTTGTAGTGTTTGTTTCAGATTTTAAAAAAAAAATCATTTTTAGCATCAAAATGAAAAGCTATTCCAAGTAGCTTTTAAAAATCTGTATTTTTCTTTTGTTCAAAAAATCTGTATTTGTCTAAACACAAGGAACTCAAGTGTAAAATCTCTAAAAAAAAATAATCTCTAAATTCTTTTAACTCAAAATCAATTTATTTTTAAAGCTAAAACAAACGCACCCTTTATTTCTTGCATTCTCATTACTTATCTGCATTTCTATTTTCATTACAATTCTTTCTGAGGCCTTTAGGATTACTATAAATAAGGCCAAACATTCCTTGAATTATCATCATTGAACATATAAATTTGTGAGTTTCTTACTTGAGAGTTACAGAGCGAGTTCTCTCGAGTTATGAGCCACTTATTTTCAGTGTCGCACTATCTACATTCTATATCAAACACCAAAGAAACTAATCCATATACGGGTTGGAGCTTCAAAATAAGTGGACCAACTCGCCCCTTGATATCTCTTCTCTCCCACAATTTGTATGGCGAAAGAAAAAAAAGACACATATGATTAGGTGTTTTAGGAATTGTAGGCTGTTGCATTGTCTGCTTTCTCACTTGGCATTTACATGTACAGAAAAAACAAGAATGCCGATGTGATAATCCTACCAAGAAATCAGGAAAGTCACAATGTTTCAAGGATAGAGATATTTGAGCAAAGTAGATTTGGTCAAGTTTGCAAAGGGATGTTGCCAAATTTTAAGGCTGAAGTTGCTATTAAGAGGGTTTCACATGAACCAAAACAAGGCCTGAGATAATTTGTATCTGAAAAGCCACCATAGGCTGGCTTCACCACCAAAGTTTAGCTCGGTTGCTAGGGTGGTATCGCCTCCGTGGTGGACCTCCTGGTTATGATGATCACACGCACACAATAATAAATCTACACAGATTTTGTGGTACCATATGGAGAACATATAGTAAGAGCTTCAATTATTCAATGACACAATGAACAACCTTATTACTTTCCTTATTAAACCAGATAAAAAATACAAGTAATGTATAAAAATAGATAGGTATGATATATGATACATTCCCAGGTGCTTCAATCTCAAACCTTACATTTTTAAGACGTTAATAGTTTGAACTCCAAAATTTCAGTTTGAGTTACAGTTCAGATATGCTCATCAGCACAATCCTTTTAAGAACATAAACTGATTCTTTAAAAGAACATAAACTGATCAATGGAACTGATAAAGTAGGAAAAAAATGTGTTCACATAAATCATTGCATTCAAGAATTTTCATAGTCTGAGACTCGAGAGCTCTGAAGAAAACAAAAATAAAATAAAATCATGTTATGGGGAAACATCCTGATTAAACAAAAACCAGTGACAGTTTATCATAAAGAGCATCCAGAATACATTAGTGAAGAAAGTTAACAACTCAATTGTAATTATCCTTAAGAAAGTTAATAACTCAGTACAACAATTATCTTTAAGCCTCTGTTCCCATCCCTCTGCCTCTTTAATGCAATCATAAAACTAGACTGTGAAATGTTCTGCAAAATTAATGGATCATAGTGTTTGACTAAATTAATGGATCATAGTGTTTGACTTGTTACAATCCTTTGCCTACATCTTCAAAGCAGCTTTTGCCATGGCCAAAGCACCTTCAAAAGTTTGGTTTCCGCCAATAAATCCGCTCATGTGGACAAAAACACAACCAGGAATGCTAGATTCCTTTGACAGTACATCATCCCTTAAACCTCGCCACTGTGAAGGTAGAGCCTTCCGGCTCTCGAATCTATCGGGAGATACTGAAACTGCCTGCACACGCCACTGTTTGCTTCTCTCATCCTGTAGAGAATATTGAGAAAAGTACAAGTGAAGAAATCAGCTGATATGTCAATAGAACATAAATCAAAGATATACTGATATATTCACCAAAAAACAACCAAGTTGAGCAATTACGGAGGAAATAAAATTGTGAACCTAAGATTTGAGAATGGCTTTAAGAGAACGCAAATGAGTGCCAAGAGCAAGTTTAGGGTTCGTGACAAATCTAAGATTTTAGAAATTGGGATGAAAATGGATCACGGCTTGTGAATCATAGAGAAGATGTGTGGTTTTGTTATTTTGATCATTTGAACAACTTTTCCAAAGTGTTTGACCAATCAAAGACTGGCATTGGTTAGCTTCATTACAAGGTTCTGTTTAAAACGAATTTTTTGAACATCCATAACCTTAACCCGAACCACGCAGCCTAGTATTGCAGCAGTTTGCATTACCCTGAAATTGATTGTAATTACTCCTAGAGTATACATCTTCATAGGCTAGTGCTTACTCATTAAGCTCTCATTGCATTTATTGTAAAACCATTATAAATACATAGTGTGTAATCCCATTATAGACAGAGTTTACAGTTTTGCATATTTTTACAACTGCTATCCATTTTAAATTCAATTCTAACTCGTTCTACCTAAAGTTTCAAATGGACTTCAACATCTGGCTAGAAGTTTGAACTTTGGACATACTAAACAACCCATTGTCTGATTATGGGTGCATTTGTTTCGGATTTTTTTTAGAAAAAAACAAAAAAAATCTAATTTTTTATAAAAAAAATCACTTTTGTCATTTTTAAGTGTTTGTTTAGGATTTTTATAAAAATCTATTGACTCTTAAATGAAAAGTATTAGGATCAGCTTTTCCCAATTTTTTTTTTTTTTCAAAAACAAGGAGGTAACACATTAACTAGTTAAAAATAATTTTTTACATAAGTGATTTTTTTGACAGTAAACAAATACAAATAGCTTCAGCTTTTTTTTTAAAATCTCTAAAAAATCTCTAGATTTTCCTAACAAACTATTTTTTTATAAAGCTAAAACAAAAGCACCTTATATTGGGTTTTTTCATCATTGAAATGCTCATCCCATTAAAGTACGTTAATGACAACAATCTGGTATTGAACTCTATTGGACCAAAACAAAGCCAATAAAAGCGCAACTTAGCGGTCCTTCTAAAACATCTATCAACATGCCCTTTTGGAGACTACTTGAGAACTAAAGCCTAGAATTGAACTTACAGAAAATGAAAACAAAGTACATACCTCATACAGAACGTATTTGATTGGTGGGTCAATTTTCATCTCCCCCTCAAGCTCAAATAAGTGAAGCTTCCACTGCAGAAAACAAAATCAGTTAAAATCTTCTGACACAGTCCCAGTACTTAGTACAATGCCGCTATTACAGTAATACCCAATGAAAATAAAAAAATGGAGAAATTTAGTATACGTATAATAGAACATTGGTCCCATGATGACCTTTCTAGGACAAAAACAACAGCAGCAGCCCGTTGATAGTCATATTTGTACCATAGATTTATAATTTTAACTTTAACATGGAAAATCAGATCAACACAAGAACATAGCTACAGAGAAGGTTTTTAACACATAGCATCCATGATGTTGTTTTGCTACCTGATTACAGTATTAATTATAGAACTCCCTGGGGAGTATAAATCAAGATCCAGCACATGGAGTAATAGTTATCAGCTAGTCGGAAAACTTACTCAAGAAATATATTATAAAATCCTTTTCCCATCAGCTTGAATGAAAAATTTGTACAAAAAAGATATAAGAATTAAGAAATTTGTTCAGACTTCAAATCATGATTTCAGGATTACTTCTATAAATGGACTCAAATCCACAAAAATTTGCAATTTAAAGAACTTCAATATTTTTCAACATAAATAACTGTTTTAAGATGTTAGCTAAAATACATATTCAAGCTTCAAATCATGATGTCGGAACATCTGACAGTTACTAGACCTAATTCAAAATTTCAAATGAATGATGTTCCATTCAAATGTCATACAAAATGTTAGAAGATGGAGGCAAGAATAATCAACTCACAGGACAGAATTTTTTCAAAACTAAAATTTCTCCAGAAGGATCAACAGTTTGTCTAGCCGCAATGGTCTCCATCACAATTGACTTTGCTGGTAACCACGAGTTCACATGAAAACGAACACTCTGTAAAGGAAGAGGGGACTTGTTCAGAAAACAATGAAAAGGTAAAACAGGCAAAAAGAATTTTTAAAATTCCTCATTTCCTTGATATTCTTAGGGTTCAAAGAAAAAGTGTATGAACTGTGAATACTCACATCTAGAAACTCACTGCCAGCAAGTGCCATGGCGCGATGAAAGGCTTCATTTTCTTTCTCAGATGACTGATCGGGATCTGTCCAATCCAGATTAAACCTTCCTACTCTTGAGGATAAATGAGTATTATTGACATATTTTGGAGGCTGGTCTGTGTCGTATTGATTGATTCCATTGTCTACGGCATCAATTGCCTGAAATAATTAACAAGAATATCATTTATCACAACGTTTCAATTGTTTAATAATTATCAGAAACATATTTTGTTTCACTAATCAGCCACTTTAAGAGGACTAATGAACCCCACCAGTATTCCCCTACGCCATTCTGCCGGCGATTATCAAATTAAATCCAAAAACGTGTGGTTCTCAGTATTATGTCCCACAACATAAGGCAAAGTTATCTTTCACCCAAATCATTCAATAAAGAATATAAAAACAATGAAGGGCTGATTCACAGTATACATGCACAATACATCTAATGAAACCCCTTAGTAAGTCAATGAGCGAGTCTTGCGGGAGAGTATAGGTTCTTCTTATTGTAACATTGTAAATTCTACCTATCCTAATTCTGCGACCCACACTAGTGCAGATTGGGAATATAAGAGAATATAACTCTGTTAAGTTTCCGTTAGTTAAGTCAACTAACTGACAGCTGTCAGTTAGTAAGGACAAATTATAGTTAGCTTAGCTTTATATAGGGAACTCTTCCCTGTTATTATTGTAAGAGAAAGAGATTATAAAATACAATCAGAAGTTTCCTCTTCAATTATCCCTGTCTTTACTCTGTTTTCATGATATCCAAATTTGAGATATCAATGTACTAAGCAAGAGACTCTGTTTTAAATGCGCAGAAAAAATTTGACCAAGCAAGGTACTACAATGTATAATAATGTTGAAAAGTAGAACAGAGTACAATGTAAAATGTATTACCTCCATGAAGCTCCTGTAAACAGCCAAATATATGTAATGGACATTTTGGTGCTCTTCATCTACCTTAAGTTCATTAGCTATAATCTCTTTTCCAAAATGCTACACACCGAAAAAAGAAGGCATAGTAGAATTATTAAGCAATTTGATATTCAAAATAAAAACATCCAAAAACAATTGGTAATTGTACCAAAACAGAGGAATTCACACATGTTTGGTTCAAAGGAGGGGACATGAAAGATTTTAATTAGATTTTCCATTTGGTTAGAGGAGGGGAGGATTTGAAAACTAATTTACCTTTATTACCCTTTTAAAACCTTTCATATTACATTTTGCATAAGATAAGAATATAAAACATTTAAAATTCATCTTATATGAAACACTAACATAGACACCAGACACGACACTGACACCGGTAATAATTTGAGATAATGACAATTGAATGTAATCACATGTGTCGGTGTCGTGTCGGGCACCAGACACGTCATTGATCAAAAGTGTCGATGCTACAGAGATCATTTTCCCTCCCCTCCAAATACCCCCAGTATTGCATGGAAGCAAAAATTGAGTGAGGACAGATTTTAATCCCCTCTATTACCCTCCCTTTCATATTGAACCAAACTAGATTAAAATAACTTCTTTCCTCCCTCTATTTCACTTCAACCAGCACTCAATAAAATATAGGTTGTACTTGTTTAGAGGAGAAATTTACCTTATAAACAAGACCAGCACTGCTCAATTTAGTGGAGAAACCATGCCCAAAAACCTCCTCAAATCCTTTCTGGTGATGATCATAACGATCTCGGGCAGGATCATACACCCCTCCAACATCAAGAACAGCATCAAGACCCTCCAACACCTACAGATTCACAATTTAGTTTAAACAAAAAATTTAGACAGACATTACAAAAAGACACAATGTTCTGCTTCATTCAATAGCTAAACACAGTGTAACTACCAAAAAGAAACACTAGCAGCAAGCTAAAAACATCACACATGCCTCTCCCAACAATATATCATTAAAAAAACTCCAGACAATCTAAAAGCACCACCCTTATCCACATTTCCAAAGAAGCCAAATAACAAATGCACACAATCATGAAAGCTACCACATTTTTCAGCACTTACTACAATTTAACAGTAAAATACCTCCTAAACAAACCAATATCTCACAGGGTAGCTCATAAATCATGAAGAAACAATAAAAATCACATTTTGTCAGCAACAACCAACCCTTATTGCACTAAGTGGATTCGGCTACATGGACCAAACAACGCCATAACATTCTATCATACACCATATTTCTATCAAACCCTTTATCTCTAGATCTTTCTTAATAGTTTCTGTTATAGTACCATTTCATCAGCGACCTAACAAAAGTATCAGAATTGCATAGCAATCAATCTAAAATAACTCATTTTTTTCTCATCAAGCAAACAAAAAATACCATATTTCCTCAGCAACACCACCATTTCACATCAAGTCAAATGATAAATATACTATTCTCAAAAACTAATAAAAACTACATTTGTATGAAGAAAAAAAAATCATATTATTCACAATAACCAATAAAAATTACACTTATGAAGAAAAAAAATCAAATTTTTCTCAATAACCAATAAAAAACACAACTATTAACAAAAAATGAAATAAAAAAATCACATTTTTTTCATCAAGCAAACAAAAAAAACCAAATTTTTCTCAATAACCAATAACCAACAAAAAATTTAACAAAAACAAATAAAACAAACACTTCATCAGTAACAAAGTTAAAGAAATAAAAAAAAATCTCAGAAACCAAAGGGGGCTGAGATGGGTCCCACACGAACCTGAGGGTCACGAGTGCGAACGATTTGAGCATTGAAGAACTTGCGAGTGAGACGAATCATGAAGCAACCAAGAGCTTCATCACAATGGAAGCTTCCATTGTGGGTGCCGACGCGCTTGAGAGACGCGTGAGAAGAAGGAGAAGAAGAATCAGAAACCCTAGCTGTTTTAGCGTTAGACATTAGACGAAGTTGAAGAGTGAAGTGCTTCTTCTGCTTGTACTTGGGGAAGTTGAAATTGAATTTGGTGAATAATAATGTCTTTGTTGTTGTTGTTGCTGCCCACATGACTCTTGGATTTAAACTCACATTCATGCCAAAAATCCCTCATCTTTTATGTAGGGTTTAAGCAATATTATTGTTTTGGTAAGGGTAAAGTTTTTGGACTCGATAAAAATTAATTCAGCTCAAAATTAAATTGATACATGTTATTTTTTAGTTTGATTTCAACTTGTTTAATGTTCACGAATATTTGAATTTGGGTTGTTAGGTTCAACGAATCATATAATTTTTTAAAAAAGGAAAATGTTTTTTTTTTGAGGAAAAAAAAAAAGGAAAATGTTAAATGTTAGGGTGATTTTTTTTTTTTTTGATTAATGCTCCACATGATTGGTCAAATTTCCTATTTTAAAGACTTCTCTTTCTTGCACAAATGTTGAGTAAGAAAATAGCATTGTTTAACAAAAATATATTACCAACATGAATAATGTGAGTAACTCTAGCATATATTTTCTAACACATTAGTTAAGATTCTGTCAAATTTATATGGGAATCCAAATAGTTTGATGGGACCATGTGAGTTTTAACAGATATAAAATAGATGGTGATAGAAAGTGTGTTGTTAGAGTCCCCAGTGAGTTTGTAACTCAAAAAAAAAGTCCTAATGAGTTTAGTTCAATTGTTAGGGACATTATATAATATATGCAATGGTTGGGGTTCGAACTCTACACACCTCACTTATTCTCGTTAAAAAGAGAATTTCTAGCCACTAGGCGGCTACCAAAAAAGTGTGTTGCTAACACTTTTCTTATCAACATAGTATTGAGAACGTGACTCTCCGCAAAAAAAATAAATAGATTCAATTCTTGAAGTCGACTCGAGGGTTATTGATAATCGGTAAATAAGCTGACTATCACGTTGCACTTAGCCTCCATAATGGACAAGTAATTGAGCGACTACAATGCCTTAAACATATAATCAGTGCCTATTTTAGGATTTTATAGTTTTAAGTGTTTTTAGTACTTTGAAACTAGTAATGCTTGTTTATAATGTTTAATGATGTAGGTTAAATAATGACTCTAAAGATGTGGGAAACTGCAGCGTAGATTGAAGATGTATCGTTGAAGATTTGGAAAGTTGCAGCGTCTTGGGACTCTAGTCGGGTCGTACATAATACGAATATGTGGGTATAGTCCGTCCCTTGCTTAATCAGGAAGAATATGAGCTGTCCCCATTGAAATCCTTGGAAGAATAAAAGAATATGTCAGTGGGTAGGTAGGATTGGATAAGGACGGATGGATAAGGACAACCTATGTAAAATGACCAAAGGGTACATCTTGTATTGGGTTGCCTTGTACTATAAAATGACACCTATGTGTTAGTGCCAAGGGTCTGAAAATTCGTCTTAGAATAGGATATGCCAGGTTATGGCTAGGGTTAGCAGCTGTAGAGATCTCATTCAATCTCTTCCCTTAGATTGTCGCTCTCTCTCTCTCTCTGAAAAAGTATTGCCAGTGCAGTTGCCCCCAATTTCCTAGGACCACCTCTCTCTCTCTCTCTCTCTCTCTCTCTCTCTCTCTCTCCCTCCCTCTCCCCCCCTCCCTCCCCCCCTCCCCCCCTACCCCTCCCTCCATCGCTTATGTTGTGTGTTCGGTAAATTAATAGATTAATTATCTAATAAGTAAATATAACAGTAATTCCGCAAATGTATGTATTATAATTAGTGATTTTTACTTTATTTAAAATAAGTAAAGATAACAACTTTGTTATAAGATCAACATTTATTTGAAACCCACATTAAAGTAATGAAAAAGTAAAAAAAAAAAAAAAAAACTAGTGAGATAATATTGATTACCACACATCTAAACTTTAATACCTCGAAATAGACTTTTAAAAGATTTGAAAGTAAAAAAAAAAACACTATTAGACACAAAAATTGATAAAACCAACATACAAATTTCATTTATATTTAATTCTTACAAGAATCATTTTTCGAATTATTTCACTCATTATTTGAAACTTCTACAAAGTTTCTACTAGAAATAAGATGAAGATGGTTCTTGAACAGGAGCATAGGTTGGGGATGATGGGCGATGGTGATGATGTTGGCGATGTTGATTGTGATGATGATCTATACGAAGAGAATGAATATGGGAAGATGGTGGTTGTACGGGGGCACGTGGTGATGGGTGTGGGAGAGGATGGTAGTGGTAATCAATGTGAGGATGATTTAGACTGAGAGATTGAATATGGGAAGAAGATGGTGGTTGAAAAGGAGGAACGGGTGATGGATGAGGAAGAGGATGGTAGTGGTAATCAATGTGAGACTGGTCTAGACCGAGAGATTGAATATGGGAAGAAGATGGTGGTTTAAAAGGAGGAAGGGGTGATAGGTGGGGAAGAGGATGGTAGTGGTAATCAATGTGAGACTGCTCTAGACTGAGAGATTGAATATGGGAAGAAGATGGTGGTTTAAAAGGAGGAAGGGGTGATGGGTGAGGAAGAGGATGATAGTGATAATCAATGTGAGACTGGTCTAGACTGAGAGATTGAATAGAGGAGGAATATGGTGGTTCAACAGGAGAAGGGGTTGCGGTTGGTGGGTGTTGGTGAGGAAGGTAGTGAGGAGTATTAAACTCTTTAGCAAACATTGCCAAAGAGCTTACTTGGAGTAAAACTAATATTAAAATTAAGACTTTGGCCATGTCTCTAGTGAGAGGGGGAAGTATTGATATATTGGGAGTCTTTAAAGGAGTGTATTTATAGGGGATTATGCCTAAAGTAATTTCAAAGTTGTTTTTATAAATTTGGTAAAAACTTAAAGTATAGAGACTTTGAAAGATGTAATTTTGAAATTTGATATTATATATATTGATAATATTTGTAAATAGACATTAATAAACATACATAATAATGATGTTTTCGAAATTTAAGTAGAATATATATTTGAATACTTTCTTCATCTTTTTTTTTTTGGTACAAACTTTCTTCATCTTTTTATTAACATATCGTGTAATTTTTTTATTACTTTTTAAAGATATAAATTACATAATTATTAATATATTTAAGGAAATTTATTTCAATAATAAGTTTTATATATTCAAAATTTTAACAAATAGATATAATATGTTACCAAAATTTAAGAAAAAGTTCAGTATTATGTTTGAATACTTTATAAATTATATTACTAATATATTTTATATTTATTAATTTTCTTAATATCTAATGTAGACTTAAGAAAATAAGTTACTTTCAAAATTACAAAAATACCCTTCTACTTTAAAATGTTGAAATATGTCCATTTTCATGTTTTTTTTAAAACAACTTTTCTTCTCTTTTTAAAAAAAAAATATTTTTATTCATTCTAAAAAATAATAATATTTCATTTGTGAACTTCGTTTTTTTTATATGTCAATTCATTGTTTTTACGGTTTTTGCCTTCTAAGTGGGTCACTAAATAGTATCATTTTAAAAAATAATGCATACACAAGAATTTTTTTTTTTTAGGGGAGACAAGATAATTGTTTGTCACTAATAAATTCATTAAGTTGAATTTTGTTACTTTCTTCTTAATAAAAGTGATAACATATTATAAATTATAATCTAACTATAATTATTAAAAAAAACTAAACACAAAGATGATGTACATCATTAAAGAATTACTAAAAAAATAAGGTTTTTTATAAAAAGAGAACAAATATAATACACCAATTATATATATTTTTTTCATTTGATAGTTTTCACGTTTGTTTTGTATAAATGAGTCCTTACAGAGTGACATTGAAAACTACAATTCATACATGGGACAAGTGTTTGTTACAAATCATTTAGTTAAATTGTGTTTTTTAAGGGTTAAATAAGTTTTTGATCCCAATAAAATTGAGGCCTTTTAACTTTAGTCTTTACTTAATTTTAATAGTTTTTTAGTCCCTTATAAAATAAAATTTGTTTAATTATGCTTAAACTCTTAAATTTTTGAACAATTTTTTGTATACGTTTTAAGAACATTAATTAAAGTTCCTCCAAAAAAAATTGCTCAAAATTTGATTTCTACAACCATAAGCAGATTGTCATTGAGCGATGGAGTTCTTTTCAACCACTACTCTAGTATGGTTGTTTTGTTTTAGATATATTTTAGAGCAGTTTCTTATGGGTTATGAGATATTTTGTATTTTTTTCCAGTTGAGTCAATGCAATTATATTTTTTTTCTTCCAAAAACCGGCAATTACATAGTTTTCTTCTTCTTCATAAACCAGCAATAACATTGGTGTTTTGAGTCATTTTAAGGAGAAATCATGTAACTCAACAAGTAAAGACATCACAAGAAGTTATGAAGGCAATATAATGAAGAACAAAGGAATTTAAGAAGGTTTTTGAAGGCAATACATAAAGGGGATATAATTTCCCAAGTCAAAGAAGAAACAAAAATAACATTTGAATGATCAACACATAATTTTAGACACAAAAATATCAAATAAATAATGAAGGCTTAAATGCAGTTTTACCCCCCTATTTTGATTGAATTTGGATTTTGCCCCCCCTATTTTAAAACTCGGAATTTTACCCCCTCTATTTTGATTGAATCTGGATTTTACCCCCCTTATTTTAAAACTGGGAATTTTACCTCCTCTATTTTACGTTTTTCAGGATTTTGCCCCCCTATTTTAAAAT
>Ga0228711_1003289_pt1 | contig 25089 bp, 12 predicted proteins | sample MedpolnodulmetaG_2_FD_177996 | JGI IMG/M metagenome (GOLD analysis project Ga0228711, IMG submission 177996) | Root nodule microbial communities from Medicago polymorpha collected in Santa Monica, California, United States - brown nodules | ecosystem: Host-associated > Plants > Roots > Nodule... | reverse complement strand
AATATACTATTGTATGCATTTTTTTTTTCCTTTCTAAAATCAGGCTCAATTGCAAACTTATTATTATTTTATAATTTAACATTTTTATATCATTATTAATTGAATACAATATATACATGTTTAAACAATTGATAAGGAAAATACATAATATATGCAAGACCTGGAATTCAAATTTCAGCCACCACAAAAAAAAAAATTGACATAATTTACGTAAAAAAAACAATGGACATATTCATTGATACTTTATATTAAATTATTTGGTTATCAAGAAATAAAATGAATATGCATTTAATTATATAGAACTCGTATAATGATTTGATTTTAAAAAGTATATATGCAGTTATAGAATATTAAAAAATTAAGTAATACTTATATTTTAATACCAAGTTAGCTCTTTCATAAGAATTTTGATTTGACACAGTACATTATAAAAAATATTTTCAAAAACAAAATTTGTCCAAATTATTGATTTGTCAATTACATTTATCACTTTTACATATAAAAAAAATTAGATTTAATAATTAGTAGATGTAAAACTAATTTCTTTTGACAAAAAATACAATTGTACTTAGAAGCCAAACCATATGAATGCTAAAACATATTTAGTTTTTTTTTTGAGGAAAAAACATATTTAGTTTTTGAAAGAGAATCTTAAATTTTTTTTGAAAGGGAGAATCTTAAAATATTTAAAAAATAAAGAACCGAAAACATAAGATAAAATATTTAGGATGCAGACATTGGTCGAAAATCGTAAATTGATGTCATCATAGCATAAATAAATAAAGAAATAACGTAAAGAAATGAATGAATGAATATTTACCACTACTCTATTCTAAAACCCCTCATTCTCAATCTCACATCAATTTCCGATCTAACATCTTTTTCTTTTTCTTCTCTCAATCAACCAATTTCACTGCCATCGATCGATCGATCTATCTATCTCATTTCAGGTTTTTCCAATTCCCTTTCTCTTTTCTGCAATTCTCTCTTCGATCCTCATCATGTTATTATTATTTTCATCGATCCTTTTTCAATTTACTCATTGATCCTTGATTTCGTTTTTCTTTTTGTAGATTTGGATCGTGTTTTTCATTAAGCATTACTTTGATTTCGTATTCTCTTGAATTGAAGCAGAACCAGGTTAATTAGAGGTTAATTTGATCAAGTTTTTGATTAATCATGGCTGCTCCTGTGCCTCCAGGGGCACCTAGACCCGGTAGTCAACCACCTCCACCTAACTATGTACCTAATTACAGACCTAATTCTGATGGATTAGCTGATAATTTCAACAATTTGAACCTTAATCGTCCTCCAATGACCTCTAATCCTGTTGCTAGACCTCCCCCTTTTGGCCAACAACCGCCTTTTCCGTCATCCGGTCCGGGGATCCATGCTTCCCAGCCGCCATTTTCACGTCCCGGTCCACCTCTACCATCCGGGTTTTCCTTAACTCGAAAAACACTTTTGCACCTATGGGAATTCTGTTAGATGGTAGAGGTCATAAGGTCTGGGTAGCACTTTTCATCAAGGTTGAAAATAATTTTATGTTAACAAGGTTCGCCAGTTTCCTCTACGGGGTCCTTTGTTTACCAAGTGTTAGTCAGTTTGGTAGAGATAACCATCTTTCCTTTGAATTCCATTGTTGTGAGCCAAGAAACAACTTGTCACTTCCAGGTCAAGTATTGCAGTCTTGCCTTGGCTATCTTTCAGCTGCTCTAGCTTTAGTCTTTACTTACTGAATAAATTCTCCCACTATCCACTGTGCAACATGACCACTATACATTTAGCTCATAATCCAATCTTGTTGGTGCATACAAACACATTTGTCCGTGAAAAGGTTCTTCAGAAATAACTCCAGGTGGTTCACATTCCTAGCCACCAACAGCGTGCAAATGTAATGATTAAAGCTTTCTCTCCCACCAAGTTTGAAGAGTTTAGATCCAAGCTCACTCTGCGTGAATCGTGATTCCTCATCCCATCTAGTTAAACATGCGGGGGAATGTGATTCCTCATCTCACCTAGTTAAACCTGCGGGGGAGTATTAAAGGATAGATTTCAACTAGCCTTCAGTTAGTTGAAACGTTCCTAGTTATTTTAGTAACTAACCTCAGTTAGTCTATCTTTGCAACTAACCTAGTTAGACCTGCCTGAGTTTTTAACCAGCTTAGTCAACCTAGTTAGACCTATATAAAACATCTTTTCCTCTCTCTTGTACGAAAAAATCATAATTAATCAAAGCAATTAGATTTAGTCAAAATTGAGATCTGCGGAATTCTAACAATGACCAACAAGAGATTGAGAAGACTTGTTTTTTGGACTATTAAGACTTTTAAGTCCATAGGTGTGCGGTTGCTGGGAAATGTTTTTCTTTCATCTGTGATGACTGGAATATCAGATTTTCTTTTTCTGAGAACAACTTTGCTTTGTAGCGGTGCAGTCTTAATATTTTGGTTTTTAAATATAATGATAATATTTGCATTTACAGTCATGTGGTATGCTATTTTTACTCTGTTGAAGTCATCTTACAATTTCATAATGACAATTGCAGTAGAAGTCGTATCTTATGGCTGCCTTCAAAGCATTTTGGAACAGTCCAGTTGGTCCTAAAACAACTCACTTTTGGGGACCTGTTGCTAACTGGGGATTTGTCGCAGCTGTGAGTTTCATTCCTATGATCATCTGTTTATTATTTATTAACAAAGTCCTGCATTTATTTAATTCACTAGTGTTCAAAAATGGTCTTAACCTTTGGTTTTAAACTAATATGCCAGTTTTATTTTAACCTTTTTTTATGGAAAGGGGTTGGCTGACATCAATAAACCTCCAGAAATGATCTCCGGCAACATGACAGGAGGTTTGGCACATCTGCTTTCACGAAAAGTTAAAATCCTTCTTGGCGTATGGTCTGTGGATTAATTATTTTATCTCATTTTTATTGCTGCAGCAATGTGTATATATTCAGCATTGTTCATGAGATTTGCATGGATGGTACAGCCACGCAACTATCTACTTCTTGCATGTCATGCTTCAAATGAGACTGTTCAGCTCTATCAACATACCAGATGGGCAAGGGCAGAAGGGTAAGCGGCTAACATGCAAGCAAACCAAAACATGTTTTGAACCTGTTGTATTTGCCGCTACTTTATGAGACAACAATGTTTCATGTTTTATAAATGCTATTTTAACTTGTAACATGTTTTTAATATCAATTGCAATATGCTTTTAACTTGACCACCACTAGTACTCTCTGTTCTGGATCTAGTGTTGGTGTGGGTAAAGTTTTCTTCAAGTTACAATAATTAGCAATACTTTGTGTATTCAAATTGTACATACAGTGTTGTCACGGTGGCGTGCACATAATTCATTATGATCTTCCACTACCATTGTAGTTTCTATGAAACTCCACCTCTATTTTCTCCTCTCCACTGTATCTCAACTTGAACTGGTCCTTAAATGTAATGTTAGTATTTTTATTTTTTTTGTCAAGTAGCCTAGTGGCTAGAATTCACCTTTTAAGGTGAATAAATATGGTGTATGGGGTTCGAACCCCGACCCCTGCATATATCAATGCATTGTCCCTGCTAACTGAGCTATTGCTCGCGGGGACTGTTAGTATTTTATTTTGATTGAACGGAGCTATATATGTCGGATTACTGATAAAAGTTCGTATTTTTGCAATTTCTTTTGTAGGTATCTCTCAGGGAAGAAGGAGAAAGAAGCTTCATCAGAGTGAATGCATTGATTTGAACAGATTGTGCTTGAACTTTACAATGTATGAATAATAATAATTGAATTGTTAGAATTGATTGTAATTTTTAAGGGCTCTGGAAATTGTGAAAGATTCGGAATTTGCAGAGTATTTGTTTTTGTGAGGATTAAAAGAAGTCAACACAATTAGAAGCTTGATGGTTTTTAAAACTGCCCCATAAGTCTTATGTTTGTTTTATGAGACAAAAATGTTTTTTGTCCTTCATCCAACATGTTCTATTTAGCAGAGAACAAACATTGGTTATGGATCCGATTACCAAAATGCTGAGTTAGCGACGGATTAACGTGTAATCATGCATTTGCGGATTATTGGCTGTTGTGCGCACTGTTGGAACAAATATGAATTTTGTGCACACTATTTAGATGTCAACTCTCTTCAATTGTTTCAAACCTTCTTCTTCCTCTTTAATAGACAGTTTCTACTTCAGTTACGCGATTCCCTCCAATATTGTCAACGAATAATTGAAACAGGGTTGTTTTGTATTTGTTTCTTAACATCCATCCATGTGGGATGAAGTTAACACACTTCCGAAAAATTGTACAAGGGTGAATGCAAGATGAGTGATATTTGTTTATACAATTCAAATTCATAAAGGACCAAACAATTTAAAATATGTGTTGATGAAATGAATTAGGTTTGTTTTCCTAAAAAAAAATATGATTAAAAATCTGTACGAATTTTAGGTAAAAGGTAGTATTTTTATCATTATCAATAAATTATTTGGAAAAGAGTAGATTTATATTTTGTAAGGATATGAACTCAACTCGCATAATTTTTTATATATGTTTCAATATGGGTCGATGTCTAACCTCACATATGTTGTAAAGGGCTTCTCTCGCAAAGAGTATGTGGGGTCGTGGCATAGGTTGTGCACGAACCAGACACAAATAGTTAACCTTGTATGTGGCATCAGTCTTCTATTGGACCGGGTATTCACAATTGTCCCTCACAAGATTGCGAATGTCCTTCAAGAACAATTGTTTAGGTAAAGGTACAAAGGCAAAAATGCTTAAATCTACGCTATAAATACTAGATCATGCACGTTCGCTTTACCAGCGTATACTTATCTTTCAACGATTCTTACCGACTAGAATATCGCAGCGTATGCAGGTACACCACCACATTTACTCGAAGAAGAAGGCTGGTGCTCAATGATCATTCAACGTCATCATTCAAGGATCTCAATCCAACAAGGTTGACGATATACATTAAAAAAACACATTTGTAATCTTTTTATAAAAAATAAAAATAAAAATTTGTAATCAAATTATGGCTAAAATGTGTTTTATATAGAGAAAATACATTGAAATCTAAAAAAAAATAAAAATACATGTGGTATACTGTAGTATATGAAGTGAAGAAGAGGATCGAAGTTGATACCAGAAAAGAGGTTTTTTGGAAAATGGACGGTGCAGGCGAAGAAGAAGAAATGAAGCCATGGGAGCAGCATTCGAGCGTAATCAGACTTCCTCGATTTGACTACAATGCTCCGTCTTCTCTTCTCACTCACCCTCATTCCGCCTTTCTCATCACTTGTACAATCAGTAAGTCAATAATATCTTCGCTTCTCTTCCTTCATTCTTCAAATTCAATCGATTATTATCATTATTAATTGACCTAGCTAATTAACTTTTCAGAGAGGGAAAAAAGTGCTACAAAAGAAGCTATTAACCTCCTTCATAAGTTCCTTAACGATGACACTTCCAACAACGATACCGATGATGATACTATTTCCAAAAGAAGGAGGTTAGACAACAAAGATGGGGGAGGAGAAGTGACAACTGATCTTTCTTTGGTTAAACTCATAAGGAATGGTTTGATACTTTTTATCTTTCCCAAAGACACCTTCCATGACACTGTTCCTATTGTCTCTAATATCATTCAGGCTTTGGAATCTGGAAAAATAACTTTGCCTCTGTAAGTTGTAAATCTTCTCTGCTCCTTCTTTATTTAGTTTACTATTGTTTTGTTTCTTGTTTAGTATGCCAATCATGCTACCCTAGTAATTAAGAAATGTCGATTATCAATCTATGCAGCACTAACATAGACCTTAGGCACGAACACCGGACACTATACTATTACTAACACAGACACATAGACACTGGCAATCATTTTAAAATATACAAGTGATTGAGTATCGCCACATGTCTCGGTGACATGTGTCAGACACCAGAGACGCCTTCAATCTGAAGTGTTGGTGCTAAATAGGCAATTGTTAACAAGAATAGCTAAGCCAACCCAATAGGTTGGTACAAGAGGGAATTGATTAATAGCAAGTGTTAACAGTTATGTCAACTGATTTGCTTCTTGCCGTTACTCCATTCCCTCTTGCTCCAACATTTTGGCTTTGCTTCACTTTTTGTTAAGGAAACTCTCCCAATAACGATTTCCTTCTGTTAAGTTTTCTACTTTTTCTTTATAAATTAAGAAATAAAGGACAATTGAGAAAAAGAAAAGGGAAAGTTGATCTATCAAGCTTCAATTCAATCTTCCTATACAACTTTCTTGCTTTAAGTATTTCTTGTTGTGAGTTTTAGCTTCTGGTATTCTTGAAACTTCGCCTAGAATGTTTGTTTTTCCTGCATTCTTTGATTGTGTGTCCTTTCATTCATTTGTACCTGTTGACACTATTGATTTATGAAAAGCAAGTGTTGCCTCTGTATCTAAACATAAGCCTCATTTTAGTAAAATAATAAGCCTTTTCCAAATTACTTAATTAAAGGGTAATTTAGGAACATCTATAAATAAAATGGATGCATTAAATACTCTACTTAGTTTTCTTAATACAAGTGAAAATGAAAGAAGGTGCTTATAATAAGGGAAGGGAGTCGCTTGTATTTTGTATATGTGTTGAGTAGTCCCTTGTTTTGTGTATGTTTCATCATAGCACCGGTGGAATACCTTTCACCTTTAGCCTGTGTAGCACCAACCTTTCGGGTTGAACGCGTGTTCGACACATCTCGGTGTCCAGCTCGACACTGACAATGTGATTATATCCAATTATTTTCGTGTTTTAAACTATTACCGTTGTCTGTGTCACGCCGTGTATGTGTCAGTGCCTCAAAGCCAGTGGCCCTTAGACAAGCTCTTAGGCTGAGTTATAATATTCTAGTATTGCTTGTTCCTTTCAAGTACCGGCAGTGTCACTGTCCAATTTCTGTACTTTGGTTCTTTTTTCTTTTTTTTTCTTTTTTCCCGCTGACAGTGGCAGAGTTAGAACACAAATTTGGAGAGGGTGTGATTTTTATATAAATATTTAGTAAATACTAATTCTGGTTCGATTAGAGTAATAACCTCAACTTAAAGAACACTGCGATATTTTCACTCTTGTTGTTAAATGGCGGTCATGGCACGATGAATTTCTTGACAATAGCCAATTTGTGAAGCGATGTCTGCCATGGAGATGCCATAAACTGGTGACGGCATAGAATGTAATGGCATGTTTGTATGGTTGATTTTTGGCCTTCCGTTATCTGCCGTCAACAAATACGTTTTCACTTTGTTTTTCACATGTGTTCTTCTAAAGTCCTTATTTCTTTCTGTTTTTTCTACCATAAAGTCCCATCACGATCATTCTTGAGTACCTCGCATACGCTTTTAGAATGATTGATTTTGACGGATAAAATAATGGATATTGTTTTTGTTGGGTTGATATATCATATATGTAGGTTGACGGACATATAGTACAAATGCCCCCTTGTTTTTGTTGGTACTAATAATGTATAACTTTCTGCTGCAGTTGGTGCCACCGCATTTTGCCTATCCAAGCTACCTGTAGTTTGAACGAAAAAGAACTGCAAGAAGTAGTATCAATGCTTGTTAAAAAATTTGTGGATGCTAACCGGGATAAACTGGGACGACCTTTAAAGGTTCAACTCGGTACCTTTTTTTAGTCGCAAATGAGTCCTTTTTTTCATAAGCTAAAGAAAGTATCCTGGACTCTTTGGCATTTCTCATCACTCAAGATAGAGGAGTACACTATCCCCATTGCCAAAGAAGAGCTTACATTTTTATTCAAATTTCAATATTAATGAATCTGGTATCAGATTGCCAGATTAGTACTTAGGGTTTCACAACATCTTAGTAGTTTCAATGTTCAAAATGTATGAAGTCAGAACTGAGATTTTGTTTTGTGCATTATTTGGAACTTTGTCAACTTTTTGCTTGAAAATATTCCTTTTTGAAATTAAATGATTTAGAGATTGTGACATATATATATATATTTCTTAGACTAATGTAGTTCCAAATAAGTTTCAGATGATAATTGATTTATACATGATATGTTTCTGATATCAGAGTTGGATATTACAGTATGTTGGAAAATATTGTATTTCTTAAACGAATGTAGTTCCAAATAAGTTTCAGATGATAATTGATTTATACATAATATGTTTCTGATATCAGTGTTGAATATTACAGTGTGTTGGAAAATATTGTATGTCTGATGTGTGTGTGCATTGACTCTGTAGTTTGCTGTCGGGTTTAACCGAAGAGGAATAGAAGAGACAAAGTCTGCGAAAGAAAATTTAAATGGTTCTATTAGTTTGCTGGACCGCAATAAATGCTTTGAAATAGTGGGTACCGCTGTCAATAGTGTTGTGAAAGATTCAGTAGTGGATCTAAGATCTCCAGAGGTAAAAAAATTGTTGTATTGCCTTAAACAAATTATAACTTTTGGTATTCACACACATTTAGGCATGCTTTGATTAAATAATTGTTTTGCAGCTATCTGTTTTTGTTGAGGTTCTGCCCCTTTCTGGAGTACCTAATGGGTCCATAGTGGTTGCTGTTTCTGTTCTTCCCAGCAACCTTTTTAGTACTAAACCTCGACTCTGTGTTAAGGCCCTTAATTCTAATACTAAGGAAGGGTGTGTGACTCAATGAGAAGGACTGGTTCTATTACACTGTTTCACTTCAACATTTTTTTTATTAGTAGGTATCTCAGAGGTATACAATACTCACACACACTAAGTACCAACCACTTGCACTGTTTTACTTCAGCATGCTTTAGGTGGTAGTGGACGCTGTTGCATTGTCAATGTCAGGTTGTATATCCTTGAAATATCTAGTGGATTTCGTATTACCCTGCAAATGGTAATTTAAAGAACCAACAGTGTAATGTATCCCTTGTAAACCTAATAAAACTCACATGACATGTAGTATTATTCTCACTTTCTAACAAGTAGAAGCTGTAGCCAATTTTACTTTACTCCAGTTATTAATGATGCAGCTAACCAGTTATTAATTGTGATTTACTCCAGCTATTAATGATGCAGCTAACCTGTTATTAATTGTGATTTATTACCCTCAAGAAGAATATGTATGTCCATGGAGCTATCAACTGAGCTGCACTTACATGACATACGCGTTATTCGTGCTAAATCTGTTATCGGCCTTTTCCTTCAGTTATTTAGTTGTTGTTTGTGGTATGTCAGGTTGCTTAAAAGTACAACATATATTTTTAAAGAATGAGAATAGTATTTGTCATTTTTTTCCTTCCAATGGGTATCCTTTGGAAAGGGTATTACAGTGCCCATACCCTCGGTTATAATCAAATGTTAAGGATTCCGGTGAATCTTGAAGGAGCGTTAAAGTTTGATAAGTATGCATCTTAAATCTTAGCAGATTCTCTTTAAATTCTTTTAGGAAATTGAATTTTAGATTATCCCTTAGCATATGCTAAGATTTAATATCCCGCGCTTAATAGAAGAAGGAAAAAAACAGACCATCTAGAAGCGGGGAAAACTGTGAACAATGCCCCAAGTCTATCATTTCAAAAGTCTTCAAAATGTCTTCTTCAAACTTTTTAATCACCTTCTCATTGTCTACAAGCCCAAACAAAAACTATAAACCAACAACTAAGCCAAATCAACTCTAGGGGAAGTGTTGGAGAATAAGAAGTCTCCCATTGATTAAAAAGCAAAAACAAAAATAGAATGAAAAGGAATTTGCGTAAGTTAGTCATCTTTAAAAGACGGTATTGCTACCATCTGGTTATTGCAAAGCTTATGAATCTTCCTATTCATCAATTTTCCATCCAAGCTAGCTTGAGATATTTATCTTGACCATGATGCAAATGTCATAAAATATTTTGTGCGTTAAAAAGGAACCCAAAAAGGGGATATAGAGCTTGGAAAATGCGCACAGAACTTGAGCTGGAGATAATACTAACTAGGGTGTGTGTTTATGTATATAAACTAAATATAGAAGTATTTTCTTTAAACTTGTGTATTCAATGTTGTAAAAGTTCAATAATTCAATATAAAATTTAATTATTATTTTCTTTTTTAGTTCCTTAATTTGAAGTTAACGTAATCCTAAGATTAAAAGAGATGGTTACAGAGAAATATACATACTCGAATAGTCTACTTTCAAAATATTTAATATAACAAGTCAAAATTGCATATGCTTAGAGTATACAAACATTTTTAACACTCTCTTTAATTGATTAAAATTCACATGAAACCCACCAAATTCATATGGGACCCACATGATTATGCGGAACCATATGAATTTTAACCAATCAAAAAGAATGTATTAAAAAGTGTGTGTTAAAATGTGTGTTGCTAGCATTCCACTGTATATTTTTTCCGATAATAACATTGCTTTGTTACTATTCCGAATTAGTAGATAATACTTAGTAGTGTCTTTTTCTCATGTTAGCCTCTCAGCACCCATTTGGATACTATTCATTTTAGAAAATCTAAATAAAACCATGAAAAAATATTAAAAGTAAAATTAGAAGTCTGAATGAAAAGGCATGCATGCACCCCGGTGAGTAGGAACAAGAAAAGTAGCAAAATTGTAAAACAAAGAGAATAAAGAAAGAGGTACAGTGAAATTATGCCTAAAGTAAAAGATGTTACACAGTGAAATAACATCAAATCAATTGCCACAAATGGCTAAAGATAGGTCTAAATTAATCCTTTCATTCACAGTAGATGATATTCTAGAGCAGTCCTTGTAGCTGCTAAACCCATCAGGACCAGGGTTAGAAGGAGGACAGCATGAAATTGCCTCACTGATTTCACTGGCCGAATAAGAAGCATTACTTGTCTGAGGTGAAGGATTTTGCAATGTTAACGACAATGACAACTCATGTCCTCCTACTTCTTCAACTTCTACATGTGCTCTGTCAGTTTTCACAAGTCCATTAATTGACCATGAAGGGCTCTTTCTGTCATTTACATTACTAGCCTGTACAAGGGACAAACACACTTAACAAATGGCCACACATGTAAAAACATGTTCACATGAAAAATCCACATTTTTATGAGTATTATCCATAATAATTGTTGTTGTCAGTAAAAATATTCAAATGTGTGAAACCAGATTAACCTCTTTCTATAACTTTTATACATTATAAGTTCCTATAGTGGTGATTCAAACGGTCAAATTTGTATTGTTCGTATAACTTGTACCATGTACATGCTACTACTAAAAATTGAATGGAAACAGAAAATGCATTGTAATTAAATTCTTTCAGCAATAGAGTAATAACACCACATTCAAAGGAAGTATTATTGACCATATAAATTGCACAAAAGGACAAATGTAAATTTCAAAATGAAAAAGTCATATTCCAATAATTAGGCAGGACCAGGACCGGTGAATGTCAAATAAAGGAGGTAGTACTAGTAAGTGATTAAGTTAGAAGTCACAATATGAGCCTTTTGGTCACAATGCAAACAAACCATGATAAATTTTGGACAATGATAGAAAAGAAAAGCACTCTAATTCCTAACCAATATACTCTATATAGGTCGTACAAGGGACCAAAAAAATCTAACCACTTCTTAGGCCCCGATTAAATGTTTGCATTAGAATATCAATATTTATGTTGACAAATTTACACTTAAATTAATTTTAGCGTGTACATTCTGCGTTTCAAACGTGGTTTTCAAAAAACCAACTCCGTGGAGAATAATGGAACAAACAACAACAACAATAATAATAATAATACACAAAATTAAATTATAGTAGCTGCATAATGTAATGTAAACATATCTTTTCACAACAGTAGAACCAAGGTACCCCACAGTCTTGACTTACCAAAAGATGGTTAGCTAAAAAACAATATTTTATTGAAAACATTCTAAAAAGTATAGTCTTGAAATTTATATATTTATTGAAAAGGAAAAGAGAATGCATTGCACGGGCATCTGAGAAACCAACGGTTTGGTATTAACGTGGATCCCAAAATGAAAGGTTTAAATATTGAACAGGCAAAACGTAAGATCTTACTGAACAAAAGTGAAAGTGTTAGGAAAATATATACTCCTACTACTATACCTATAGCTATAGCCTAGGTTCTTAAGCAGCTATATCCTAGTGGCATTCACAGAGAAATTAAAACCCAAAACCAATACCACACTCCACCACCTAAAAATTAAAAAAGCTACCATAGTGTATGTAGAAGTTGAAATGCACTCTATGTTTCTGCTAATAACTTTTTTGATATATTTTTAAAAAAACAAAATTTTGTTTTATTTCTCCAAATAGATTCCTCCAATAAAATAAAAAATCTCCTTACTAACTAACTCACCTGAGAGAAATCAGATTCTTGGTTTAGAGATTTGAAAGAAGTGAGGTTTATGCCAAAATCTGGTAGCAAAGTTGAATTGGGTGGTTGAATTTGCCTCTGCCATGCACAAAACTGGTCTTCATCCTTTATTCCTTTCTTGTTCTGATCATGCTGATCACTCATGGTATTGGTATTGGTATTGGCATTGAGCTGTACATAGTCATAAAAGCAGTACGGTTTTGTTACTCCATCATCACATATTCTTCTTCTTTCACTGCTGCATTGTAGACTAGTTGTAGAACTTCTCCTCTCGATTCTAGCTCTGATCAGTATAATCCAAATCAAACCATAAGAACTTATTTCAAAAAATAAGTTAAAGTAATGATAACTTTATTTATTTATTTTATGTTTGAAAAGTTTGAAATTATTATTTCAAGGGTAAAATAAAAAATAAAGTTATGTTTACCTTTTTGAGAAGTTGTTACTGTGACCAATGAAGGAAGAATCAGATTCTCTCCTCAAAGAATGCTCAACATTAACATCATTCACTTCATCAACACATCCATCATCATGCTCTTCAAGACATTGGTTTCTATGTTGGGAGCTTGTCCTACCTGAGTAAACACATTCATTAGAAAATTTGGATAAAAAGTATAATAATGGTACAATGCATTAACAGTGACTATATATGTTGTGCATGTAGCAAACATAATAGTTGTGGTTTTTATCAAATCAAAATGTATATACCATTAGAAGAAATCTACAAGGACATGAATTTTTTTAGTCTTCCTACACTATTTTGGTATCAACTAAATGCAAAAGGGCTAATAAATGAGCATTGTAGTCTTAGATTTCCTTGTTATGCATAAAGAAAACCCACAAGGGAATTATTTTGGAACTTTAAATAAATACCAAGAGAAGAAAAAATAATAGACTGAAGAAATGTCTTGCATTCAATGCACAAATCATGCAAATTTTTTCACTCATGACAAGACATGAAAAGAAAAATAAAAAACTTGTTTAGTACCTTGTCTTCCTAATTCACCTCTCATGCTTCTATACATCTGGTTAACATAAAGAAGGAAAATAAATAAGATACAAAATCAATTGCGTTTGTATAAAAGAGAAAAGAAAAAAGAACCTGAAGATGGCTCTTGACGTGTGAAATAGTGAGCCCTTTGATATCCATCAACTGAAGAACAAGTTTAGGAGTAGCCTCTGCCAAAAAAAAAAAATCAGAAAACTTGATAGAAACACTTGGAAAAGAAACAAATAAACATGTATAGAGAGTGAAGAAAGAAGCTTACTATGATGACCACCAAGGGTTTGAATAGCATGAACAAAGCAACGATGAAGTTCAGGAGTCCATCTCAAACGTGGGACTTTTGATCTTATATACTGCCTCACTGCTCCTCCTGATCCTCCACCTTCTCTTCCACAACTACTGCTCATTTTCTATCTCTTCTTTCAAACAAATATTCCAACCCTCTTGGAAAAACAAAGAAAGAGATCTTCACTATCTTCTTTTGTTTCTCTCTTAAATATATGTATATATGTGTGAGTGTGTTATAGTCATTTATATAAAGAGGGTAAATTAAATTAAAAGTATAGTGGTACTTTTTGCACCCTATGCAAAACAGAATCCAGCTGGGAGAGAGAGAGGGGAATAAGTATAAGGAGAGAAAATGAAAAGACGAAGGAATATGAATGAGAGCTCTGAAAATTCCTTTAGGACATTGGTGTCACTGGTAATACCTGATCCTTCTGATGGTAGTTGCTGTACCTTTCTTTTCTTTTCTTTGTCTTGCCAATCACAAAATAAATACACACGCCAAAACTATATATTAAATATTGTATTACACTCCAAGTGTGAATAAATACAGAGAAAAATTTAAACATTCATTTTATAGTTTGTATATATGTCAATCAATGATAATATAACTCAATAAATCATTAAATTCAATAAATCCTTAATTTCTTCTCTGATTTTGTGGAGTTTTTTTAAATAGATTTATGAACTTATGAATATTTTTTTTTAGAGGTTTTTAACTCTTTCAAAATTTGATTTATATTAGTCATTCTATGAATATAATAACTAAAGAGGTGTTTTATTTGAACAACCATTTGTTTGACAAACTTTGTGACAACCATAAATTTACAAAAATAAATAAATAAGCATTGACATGGAAAACAAAACATTAAAAAGAAAAGGTAAAATAATAATATGAGTATGAAACAGAAAATTGCCACAAAAATTATCATAAAATAATTGTACAAATATCATTTCTCATGACTAAATGGCCTCGTGAGACTCATGATCATATCTCAGTTGGTAAAAATAATGTATTCTCCAAACACCTTATTTATTCATCTTAAATGTGAATTTTAACCATCAAACTGCCTAAAAAAAAGAACCAAATTGCTCGTAAATTGCCTAATAAGTGGTTCTAACCACACTAAAAATTATATATTCAGATTTATTGTTAAACATATTTTTAAAAGTATACATTTTCAAAATACAAAGCATTTACATTGAAGTCAATTTTAATTAATTGACTAATATAAGACACCACTCAAAGACTAAATTAATCAACGAAATATTCATATTAGAAATAAATAAATTAACATATACATTTAAGAATATTTTTTGAACTTGTGATACGACTATACTATTGTCCATGAGTTATACATTTCAAAGAAAATGACTTGAAGAAAAACATAAAAGTTGTCCTTAGAAATTAAATAACGTCAAATGTATACATGTTATTATATTGAAATTGGTGTATTCAAATTTCAAATTAATTTATAAAAGTAAAAAAATATTGTTATTTTGAATGTAAACTTGTATTTTTGCATCCCCTGGTTAAAAAAAGCATAAAAATAGAGAATGAAAAATAAAAAAAATAAAAAACTTTACTAGCACTCAATGAGTTGAAAATCCCAAAAAGCAGAAAAGAGAGCAGTATTTTTCAGAATAAAAATCACGAGGATGGTTTTGTTGGTACAGAGCTGAGCTTCCACCAAAAATGATTACAGCTAGGCCAATATAATAATAATGAATGGGGTTAGTACTATACATATTACTACTACAATTACTCAACTGCCTCACTTTGACCTTACTTTCTCTTTCTCTTTCTCTTTCTCTCTCTCTCTCTAGGAATGTAGTATTATGTGTATGACTTCTGCTACATACGCCAACATCGTCATCATCACTATTGTAAGAAGACCCCATCAAAGATAAATTACTTTTCTGATTTTCTTCTCTTATTATTATTACTAGTGTAAGTGTACTATACCTCTACTCTCTTCTCTACTGTTTTATACTCATGTGTGTGAATAATGTGTGAATACAATACTACGATATCATTATTCTATATGACGGTTTTGCCCTTCTATATGTAACGTTGAAAGACGTTGCTATACTTTTTTCCGTAAGACCCACACTGTTGTTACCTGTGTGTCAAGTAATGTACTGTTTGTGGTGCCATTTGGACGTGCATGGGAAGTTGTACACACTACTTTTTCCTTTATCTCTTCTTCTTCTTGTTACTCCAACCTGAAACTCAAACATATAATATTAACAAAAATTCTCCTCTTTTCTCAAATAAATAAATCACCAGTACTTCAATATATTAACCTATCTTTGAATTGATGATTGATCACAAGTATATTCTTTCGAATAAAATAAAATAAAAATAATATATATTCTTCTGTCACTACTATAAACAAAAATTCATATTTTAGGTTTATTGAATAAGTGATATATACCCTAATTCTAGTGATGTTTGTCCTATTTTTAATCATACCTATTTTAGACCCAAGAAAAAGGCAAACGACCATATCATAAGATGTAATGACAAAAATAGACGAATGAGGTAATTGACACATGCTTGATAAAATTGTGGGAGATTTTTAAGTTTCATAAAATTGGGATGAATTTTTAACAAAGGTAGCAATTTTGAAGAATAATTGACTATTCATTCTAATTTTGATGCAAGATACACCTTCTAGTTAATATTATAACCAAAAATTTAAATTTTAAATTCATTCAATAAATGATGTATGTGGTTTATAATGTAGACAACATACATCATTTATTGAATGAATTTAAAATATAGATTTTTGTTTATAATAGTGACAGAAAAGTTTAATTTAGCATTAAACTTTGAAAAATATTAACAAATTTAGAAGTTTAAAATGAAAATTTTATTAGAAAATTGTACATTCTAAATATTAAAACAACAAAATATAATTTTTACTACATAATTTTTAACAATTATTTTTATTTTTTAATTCTTAATAAGTGTCATAAAAACATGACACCTATCAGTATAACCCTTAAACTTTTATGGGTTATTTGAAGAAAAAGGTCGTAAAGGTAGTCTATGGTTTCTTTTTTTATTTTTAGGAAAGGTAGTCTATGGTTTTTATTTAATTGAAAAAGAATATGAGGAATATTGCATCACATCTGTTTGTCCTAAAAGAGGCGAAATATTCAAAATGCCTTCCGACTAGACATTTCTGCTAAAGAGTCTAAGGGGAATACCTTTCTTGTCACAAACGGGGAAAAGAAGGTTAAAAACTCAAGTCAACTATTTGGATTAGCAACATGTGAAGTAACCGAGTAATTTTGATTACCATCGGTCAATAAAATTTGGATCACTTGCGTATACATATATGCTTGTTTTGTTTTAACAGTCAAAATGGAATATATTAAACAACACTAGACGCTAAAGCATAAGGTGTGCCAAAACGCCTAGGCACAAAAGAGTTCAACAATCCTGTACATGCCACAAAGGCGCAAAAATCACAAAGAAAACAAAAAACAACAAGCTATCAAATTGAGTTTAAGCAGGTTAAAGGACTTCGCCGCCATTCTTGATAGTCGAAATCAAAATTAACGTATTTCGATTTCAACCACCAAAATGACTGAAGCTTCACCCTTTCACCAAGCGCTTGCAAGTTGTCCTCCTTTCCTTTGAAGATTCTATTATTTCGCTCTTTCTAGATGGTTCAAGCTACTGACAACCAAATAATCTGCATGGACTTAGTAGACTTCTTTGAGAAGCCCCGCAAGCCACTAAACTGATGCAAATGAGCAAATAATTGACAATGGAAAGCTGATGAAAAACCAAGCCAAATCGCAACAATATTCCACACACCACCAAAGAAACAGCATGTAAGAAATAAGTGCTCTATGTCCTCGTTAATACCGCAATTAGCAATACAACCATGTTCCGATACAAGTAGAACCTTCCGCTGGAAGAGTTTATCTCTAGTAGGAATCCGATTTAAAAACAGGCGCCAAGCAAAAATCAACACTTTTAGGGGCACCGCTTTCAGCCACAAAAATCTGAAATTACCATTAGGCTGCTGATTGCTATCAAGCTCTATGTCTGTTAAAAAATAATAAGCAGAGCTAACAGTATAACAGTTAGAATCATGTAACATCCATATCCATCTATCGACACGGTCAACCTGTAAAGAGAAACTTGTTAGGCGAACAATGCACTCCCCCAACAACTTCTCCTCCCACTCGAAAAGCCTCCTACGCCATTTCCATGCCTCCCCATTGACCCCCCACCCTCTTGCAAACATTTCAGCCACCGTAACTAATTTTTTCTCCACTAACTCATACATACACGGAAAAATACTGCCCAACGGTTTCCCCTCCAGCCAAGGGTCGTCCCAAAACAAAGTGGACACACCGTCCCCTACCTGACGGTTAATATTGTCCAACATCCACCCAGAAATCAACCTGTCCCACTCCATCCCTAACATCTAAAATTGTCTTAAACCACACCGATCCACCCACTCTACTAGAGGAACAAAGTCGCCCCCTCCTCTCCATACGGGGCATGAAGAACCCGATACTAGAGGTTACCCTGCTCCTGTAAAATCCTCCACCACCACTTACCCAAAAGAGCAAGGTTAAACTCCCTCAACCTCCGCACCCCCAAACCTCCATCCTCCTTACGCAAACAAACAGTTTCCCATTTTATCCAAGTAATTTTCCTAATGTCCTCGCATCACCCCAAAATAATGCACTAAATAAAGATTCAAGGATAGAGATTATACCTGAGGGGGCTTTGAAGAAGGAAAGAAAATAGACCGGAATGGAGGACAGGACAGACTTAAGTAAAATCAAATGGCCACCCATAGACAGATTACGACTTTTCCAATCTGATAACCTTCTTTTAATACGATCAACAAGAGGATACCAAAAAACGAACTTTCTCGGATCACCACCAATAGGGAGTCCCAAATATAAAAACGGGAGTCTGCCATGTTTACAATGTAACACAGAGGCCACCTCATGCAGCCAAGATCCGGCGGCGTTAACCCCATATAACATGCTCTTATGGAAGTTAACTTTTAAACTAGAAACAGATTCAAACAACAACAAAACTGATTTTAAAATACGAATTTACCCTAACTTTTAACACCCACCAAAAGAGTGCTGTTTGCAAACTGAAGATGAGAAATGTCAACATTGTCATGCACTCCTACCGTATACAGAACAAACAAACCCTGCACCACCATTGTATTCATCATAACGTGTATGCTTGTTTATTTGTCTTTCTAACAAAACAAAAACATAAGCGAAAGACAAAAATCAAAGTTACAAACAATTTTACGATTACTAAGAAGAAAATGCTAATGAATGTTCATAAAACATTGATTAATGGGCTTTAAATCATAAATTTTTTTTTTTATAAAAATACCTGTATTCATTATATTAAAATTTTAAATTTGAGGTCTTTAAACCGTGTATCCCTATACACTGGCTAGCAATATCCTTGCTAAAAAACCAAGTTGATACTAATAAATCAATAACTTCCTTTGGAAAGAAAAAAAAATATCAATTTTTTTTATAGGCGAAATAGCAAAATCATTATAAACCCTCACACATAAATAAAGATGTCGATGTTCAAACTCCGGTTTAACAATTGTGGCATATTGGCAGTTCAACTAGAACTTGTGGAAAAATTTCAAAAGAGTAGTGATGTATGTACAACTATTTTGGATAACTTTGATGATAATTTTCATTTTCTCTCTTTTCATTGGTTCAAAACAATAGAGAGAGAAAAATGAAAAGAGAAAATAAGAATATAATGTGAGTATAAGAGAGAAAGTTATCAAAATATTATAATAAAGTGGTTGTACAAATATCATTTCTCATATCAAAATATCTAGCACCTAGAAATTATGCCATGAAAGATCAACGGTTGAGATTGTTGGAAGTATCTTGACGTCAACGTGATGAGTTCCGTATATGGAATTTCAACTCTGAACTATTGTCAATCTACTATCATTCAATATCTGTGACGTGCCATCAATATCAATCAATCAAGTTTGTTTTCTAGTTTTCTTTATAGATATACTAATTCTTTTTTGACTGATTTCTTCTTTATTTCTTTTTTTAAAATGGTTTTATTGACTGATTCTTGATACATTCATTTGCGATGCAAGTAGTAGTATCATCTCATTGCCACTCCCTTCGATCTCAAATATAACAAATATAAAAAAAGATTCATTTTTTAGATTTATTGAATAATTAATGTATCTGTTTTCCAATGTAGACCAGATACATTAACTACTCAATAAACCTAAAAAAGAAATATTTTTTTATATTTGAGACCGGAGGGAGTATACTTTTGGAATTACTGGTATTTTCCTATTTAGTTATTAGTTAGATATAAACACATCAATTTTTATATAAACATGTAAATTCTAAAATGTTGAGTCGGTGAATATTCTGTTACGTTAAACCAAGATTTTTAAGATGGTATAAGAGTCTATCGATTTGGCCATCCAATATGTATATATACACACAACAAGCCAATAATGTTGAGCGTGATGGGATGTAGTGAGAAAAATCCACGTCACATATTGGGTAGATATGACTTTTATTAAAAGTTTATAAAGAGAACGTATTTCTCACCTTACAAATCGATTTTGTAGGATGAGTTAAGTCTCAATTTCAAAGGACAATAAAAGCGATCTATTTATTATGACATATGATTGAGCGATAGAACCTAGAGAAGGTGTATCATATAAATTCTAGACAGGTTTTGTGGAAAGATCTAAAAAAGAAATAAGTTATAATTCTTTGTTACGACATATGGAGGTACTCCTTACTTTGGAGACCGATTTTATAACGATGAGTTAGACTTCAATTTCAACAGACTATGAAAGCGGACAGTTTATTACAACATATGATGGAGCGATAGACCATAGAAAAGATGTATATTATAGATCCTACAAAGATTTTGTTGAAAGCTCTACAAAATAAAGAAGTTATAATTCTTTATATTCAAGCTATCAAATTAAAGATATGTATGAGAGGGTTTCAACTAACATAAGGAGCATGATTGTGTTTTTTATAAAATTAATTTTATTTAAATACAAGTTGATATAAAGCGGTTTGTGTGTTTTGATGTATATTATAAATCAGTTGATTAATAAATTTAATTTAAGTGTAAAAACTACGTTCAAAGTTAAAAACAATAAATTATAACACTTTAAATTAGAATTCCTACAAAATATACATCAAATTATACCTAGTAAAGTTATAATTTATGTAGAGACAAACTTATCTTTGACAAAAATAACAATTTAAACATGTTAAAATTAAAGTTATTTTGAAGTTGATTAATCAATAAATTAATCGCCTAAATTAAAAACAATAAATTATAACTTTAAACCAGTTGAAGTTAAGTTAAAGGAAAAAAACTTTTGTACAATTTCTTAGGTGTTTTTTGTATGGTTCTTAACTAAATTCACTGTGATTTCCTTAAATCCATAATTCTCTCAAAGTTTGTTATCTCAAAAAAAAGTTGTATTTTTAGTTAAAAATCATACGAAAAGCACCTAATGAATTGTACCTAAGTTTTGTCCATTTTAGAGTATCAAAATATCCCATGTTTAAATTATTGAAGTTAAAATAAGTCCGTTCACTTTATGGTTTTAAATATTATGTGGGCTAAATTATATGAGGGGTCCTTTAAGCTTTAGGTTTGTAATAGATTGATCATTTAAATTATTTTGGTCACATATAAGTCCTTTAAGTTTGAGATTTGTAACAGATTGATCCTATAAGTTATTTTGGTTACACATAAGTCCTTTAAGTTTGTAAACGTTTTCAATTTAGTCATTCTGCCATATCATCGTTTTTGTAATGTTTGGTTAACAAAAGGACTAAATTGAAAACGTTTACAAACTTAAAGGACTTATGTGTGACCAAAATAACTTAAAGAACCAATCTATTACCAATCTATTCTGCCTCCAATTTTTTTTTATTTTCACCTTTGTTCTCTTATTTTAAGCAAACTCATATGTAGAAATCATATTTTTGAATAAAATTCTGCATAAAAGTTTATAATATTTTAACATTCTTTCAACAAAAAAAATAGAATTTTTTTAACTAAACATGAATTAAATATAAATTTTTATATTTTTGGAGGTTAAAAATTCATATTTAATTCATATTTTGTCAAAAAAATCTAATTTTTTAGGGAGATATTTTTACAATAATCGACACATTTCTGCACAATTTTATTAAAAAAAAAATACATGGGTTGACCTAAAAATAAAAATTAAAAGTGGTGATTGAAAATTTCATAGGGACTAAAAATCGAAAGAAAATTTTAAAAGGATTAAAACAAAAATTTGATATATTTATAAAGACCAAAATCATATCCAACATTAAATGTTTTATCTCATAGTGAGCAGACAATAGTCATAAAAATAGAGGTTTACAACCATTACAATTTGAAAATTTAAAATAGAAATAATTTAAGTTGATTCACCAAGTAAAACCATGTGATCATCCGATCACTAAGAGCATCTATAATGGTAGTCCACTAATATGGATTCCTTTAATGGACCTCACATGTACACTTAATTTATTTATAATATTTTAATAAAAGTTAATATTAATGGCTCAATGACTCAGATGACAATACACTAACATAGACTCTAATGAAAAGTGTTTAAATAAATCTCAGTAACTTTACATCATTATATAAAAGTAATTTATTTATTAAATTATAAATTTCCTAATAAAATATTGCTTCTTTTGAAAGTGGGACCAACTTGTACATATTTTATTATTTCTTTTAAATGTGAGACTCGTTAGTTGCTCATGAGAGAGAGGGTCCTTATATAATTATATGTTACTTAATAGGTATTCATTTTTCTTCCTCTAATGGAAGGTCTTTAACATGAAGTGGTCCTTGTTATGTAAGGAACCCTTAAGGACCCTCATTGAAGATACTCTAATGCGTCTAGGGATCATCCAAACACCCTTTCCATCAACGGCTAGGGGTTAGGCAGGTGACAGGAGAGCAACGTCAACAATCAAACTTGAGTTTCAGGGTCTCCAAGTTCACCATATATTTGTTCACTATTACTTTGCTTACCCTATCAGTTTTTTACGCGCTCAATTTTTTCTAAAAATATCATTTGTTTGGATTATATAATCTGAAATATGTTTTGCCAAGATTTTAAAAAGAAAGTAGTTGTATTATTTCAGTGACATAATTATAAATGACAAAAGTATAAAATAAATTTAAATATACATAAAATTAAAGAGACAAAGATGATATGAATTCTCATTTTATTAATATATCATACTCCATCCTTTTCAAATGAGTGTCACTTTAGACAAAAAAAAATTTGTTTTAAAATGAATGTCACTTTACATTTCCAATACAACTTTAATTTTTTTCTTCCAAATTTACCCTCAATAAATACTTCAACTTTTCTCTTACACAATTTTAAATGCAACTTTAAGTTTGTCTTTTTCTTATAAAGTAAGGGCAGATTAGTAAAAGTGTTATGTCTAATGATTATTTCATTTTATTTCTTAATCTGTGTGCCAAAACCTTAGACGACACTCATTGTGAAACGGAGGGAGTAGTACATTTATAATAAAATTGAAATTTAAAGCTTATTACATAAAATATTCAAACATCTAATGTTAATCTATTGAAAACCTAAAGTTAAACATGTGGTGCAAGAAGATGGAGGGGGAAGCAGGAGGGGGAAGGAGAAAAAGATGGAGGGGGAGAGGGCTGGGGTAATGTGTGTTTCCTGTCTAGGGCAAAAGAGACCTTGATGGTCAACCTTACACCTGAGCAGATCGCGTTTCTTTGTAGTGTGGCACCATCTCCCTCGCTCATACAATCCCTTAATTTTCAAAGTAGCCTTTTTTGTATAAAAGATCAACGATGGAAACACTTTGTTGTAGAAGAAAGGAGGAGGAATGAGAGTGTGAGATGATGATATGAAAAACTGTGAAGGTTTAAAAGGTATTTATATGGAAAATTTGCGAAGAATGAGTTGCATAGATTGCAACGATTCTTAATTATGGGTCAAAAAATATAAGGGTTTTACCAGCCATTAAAGCTGGTAAAACTCTTTGAAAAAGGAGTTTCATAAGTTACTCTAACTTAGAAAGTAACTGTTCAACACTCTGACCCGATTTAGATTATACAAACAGAAAATATTCTAGATAATTTTGGATTATAAAATCTGAAATGCTTCATTAATGAGTCAAACTTCGTACTTTGTAGGGTGAGGGATATTTCAGATTTTCATATTATACAATCTTAAATACCCTTTTTTTAGTGCAAAAGGGTATTTTGATCATTTTGTGAGAAAGGGTAAATTAGTAATTTCATGGTGAAGGTTATTTTTAGTGTTTCAAGTGAGAACCATTAATTGTTACTATGTTTCTATTCGGTGGTGGTAATTAGTTTTGAACCGGTAATTATTCGATAACTTTTAACCGTTAGTGGATAGAAACTTTGGGAGTTAGTTTATAAGAGTTTTGAGCCCATTAGACTTTTAAAGGTCAAGTCCATTAGTGTGGACACTATTTAAGCTATAGTCTTTGTAGAAAAATAGGGTTCACATTCATTTTATAAGATTTTGAGAAGAGGTAGAGAGAGAAAGTCCAAGAGGAGAAGAAAAAGGGTTAGAAGGGGGAAGTTTGAAGAACCAAGAGGAGATAGAGATTCTAGGAGCTAAATTGAAGCTTTTGCTAGGATTATTGCTTATTGAGGTAAGGGGGCTAGTTTTCATTCATAATCCTTTGTATAATTGATGTAATATTTTTACATGTCATAAAACTATTTACACGTAAGTATAATAGGATTGTTTCCGTAGAAAGTTGCGTATTTCATAAGCATTTTCACAATATTCATCACGTTAAGTGTTTGGGTATAAATTGTTTGTTTGTGTAAAACTGTTGTTCTATTCGACATAAAAGTAAAACGAGAAGAGATAGGGCTATTTCGCTTGGGTTCAGAGACATCAACCAAGCGTAACAACTGCAATCTCTCAATCAAATAACTGATTCTATCTTTTTAAACGATATTATCACAATCACTCGACAATATCATTCGTGTCCAAATGATATCGTTATTTCTAAGGGATTGTTTAAATGTCGATTTCCCAAACATTTAAACAAACACAAAGTCGATTGGATCGTTTAATCGACGATCTCCCAACCGATTAAATGACCCAAAAGCATTAAGTTCTAGATTAAAAGTGATTATCAAATATTGACATCTATGTCTAGAATGATAACTTAAGATAGATTGTTATTCTACTTCTTAAATCCAAAAGTATTTGTCAATATCATTTTGAATCTCAATAAAACATTAAATACAAGAATAACAACAATATTGAATAAATAAGCTAGAACCATATATTAAAAGATCAAGAAATTACATAATAGCTTGTTTGAATACCTCAAAACCCACAAGGGTAGATGTAGCTACATATG
>Ga0228711_1003288_pt1 | contig 25089 bp, 9 predicted proteins | sample MedpolnodulmetaG_2_FD_177996 | JGI IMG/M metagenome (GOLD analysis project Ga0228711, IMG submission 177996) | Root nodule microbial communities from Medicago polymorpha collected in Santa Monica, California, United States - brown nodules | ecosystem: Host-associated > Plants > Roots > Nodule... | reverse complement strand
GAAAACGAATTCCGGATTGATTCAGTACAGAGGAAAAAAAACGGAACAAATTACTTGCATGCATACAGAAATCGAACTAACCTTCCATGTGATGTTTGTCAAGGATTGAAATGCGGTGCGTTTGAGCAAGATTTCACCGATTTTGGTTGGATTTTTGTAGTTCGAATTTTGGGATTAGAGGGAGAGAGAGAGAGTAAGTAAAAAGTGAAACTGTAAAAATGGGGGGTGAACATCCTTTTATACTTCGAATTCGTCCGGAATATGTTATCCGGACCAAATGTTAGTTGTCCGGATTTTGTTTTCCAGAGGGTAATTTAGTCATTTTTGTAGGGCGCATGAGAAGGCAACGGGGTGGAAAAAGTAAAACTCTATAAAAATTGAAATTGTGTGAGAGTTGTGAGAGTTCACAATTTTGTTTTGGTTGCCTAGATTGAGATTTTAAAAGAGTGTATTATATCCTTAAAAAAAAGTGCATTATAAAAAATATCGAAATTTTAAAAGGTTGTGTAGAAGTATCTTGGCTTTTAAGACTATTTTTTAAAGTATTTTTACGATCATGATTTTAATGGATTTATAACTCATACGTTTAAGATTTCAAAATACTTTGTAAATTTACAAATTTTGAAACGACCTTGTGGAAATTTTACAAAAGTAAAAAGTTAGTATATATCATACTAATAACATTTCTTCGCATATATAAAAATGATACGAGTACTCAATAAATGAATATCTTCTCGTTTACGTTTTTATTAAAATTGTCAAAGACTAGTTTCATATGAAAAAAACTTGTAGATTTTAAAACACAATTTAAGATTTTAATGTTTTTTGCGATTTTTTTAAAAGACTATTACAAGCAAGATCCGGTAGTTTTATTTCAAATAACTCTTTAGATTTTTAGCAAAGATTCAAAGTTATAAATGTCGATGCAAAGTATGAAGTCCTGATACTCCAAAACAGAGACATACCTGTATCGGATACGGATACTATACGGATACTCGTAGATATGCACCCACAAAGTATTGGAATTAATTATTTAAAATTTTTAAAAAATATTTTAACGGGTAGTTATATGTTACTTCGCATATACACAATGATACTTGTAAGATACTTCAGAGATACATATCCTAGAAAAAGATGAAGGGTAAAAAAGTGAGACAATGTTTCAAACATTAAGTAGAAATATATATGATTCAATTTTAGATATGCATCAATAGAATTGTTTCTCAATGAACTACTTAAAATTATACTTCTTGTGTATGAAGGTAACGAGAGAGAGGTGATTTAGTTAATCAACATTAGATAAAATTTGTGTTGAGTTCTTTTAATCAATGTTTATTTTCTTCAAATATTTTACATACATATAAGTTTTATTATAAAAATTTTGTTGACGTATCTTAACCGTATTCAGGGGCGGACCTGTGTGAGGCTGGCCACAACAGCCCAGCCCATACCTTTATTTATTTTTATACAAAGCATTTATCATACATATATTATATATATATTTCGACCAAAAAAATACATATTATATATACGTTTTATTTCGAAAGACAGTCAACTATAATGCTTCGGCTTAGTGAGTGGTGTGGGGTTTGTGTTTTAACTTGGATGTGCAACTCCCAACTTTTGTGTTTTTTTTCATAATTTTTTCACAGAATTAATATAAACAATAATAATAAATCATAAAAACAAACACAGTGCAATCGGACTTGTGAAGTAAAACTCCCACTAAGCTGCAATGTTTGCCATGTTATCTAAGTTGCAGCATTAATGTATATATGCATTATCCATAAAAAAATACATAACCTATTTTTGGATTGAGATATTTTTTACTCCAAATTTAACAGTCATTTAAACTATTTTATTATTTTTATGATATTATTTAAATTATAATTAAAAAAAATTGAATAGTTAATACCTACAAAAAATTAAATTTCACTAAATATGATCATCACTATACAAGGAGCAAATGAATTGACCATTTGTTACGATTAATACATGTGTTATTATTTGTGTAATTTATTTCGCCAAAATTTTAAGTCTTACTTCTATCAAAAAAATTAGCCCCACGCCACTGGCCGTATCGTATCTTAAATTTTAAAAAATTCACGTATCCGTGTACCCGTATCGTATCGTATCCACACCGTATCCGTTTCCGGGCTTCATGCAAACAAATAGTAATAAAGAAACAGCCCTAAAAAAAGTAATAAAGAAATAACAAATTAAGTTGAATAAAAACACATAAAAAATAATACAAATTTATCTCGATATTTAAAGATATACCTATAATCGTTATTTCCTTGATCACATTTGTCAATAATGATGAAATAGATTAATAATTCATTGTTATTACATCACACACTGAGGTGGAACTAAAAATCAACTCTTCAAATGAAAGTGAACAAAAAATTATTTTAATTTTTGGATGTTGTCAGTGTGACGATTCATTAAAAAATAAAGTTCGACCGCTACAAAGAAAATACACAGCTAAAATATTTACATACAAATAAAAAGAAGTGAAAAACGACAATGTTATTTGTACATAATTATATCTCTCTCTTCGTCATCATTGTTTCAATGTTCTTCTCACTTTTGTGCGCAATTGCACAACAAAGTGAGGACGAAATAAAAGAGAAGAAAAATATATGAAAAGGAAAAAGAAATAGTGAAATGAGAGAAGAGAAAGAGAGAAGAGAGAAGAGAGATGCGAAAATAATAAAAACAAATAAGAAGAAAATAATCCACTTAAATCCTTTCAAATCATTTTACAACTAAAACTTACTTGTAGAAAGTTTCAATATTTTGATGATAAGAAAGTCTTTTAACCCCTTCCAAATTCTAGTTAAACACACTTAAAATAATTACACAAAATTAAATGAAAATAAGAATTCAAAAAAAATGAAATGAAAATAAAAAAACGAATAAGAAAAAGAGTACGCAAGAAAACAAGATATTACTGTGAGTATAGTAGCAGCATGAAAAAGAACTCTTTCTCTTAACAGTTAAAAGTAATTAAATAACGTGGAACGGAGAAAAACGTGGCGCCGGCCGGCAGGCATGGAAGGAACACACAGCCTCACGCCGTTAAAAGCATGAACATGACCATGATACTGACCCACCCCAGCCACGGTCCCCCTTAGCTATTCGACAAAGCCAACAAAAGTCATATCATAATAATCAAAATTAAAAAAATAACCGAAATCTACTCTTCTTGTTCCTCTCATTATTCAAATCAAAGGAAACAAACAAATACTCAATATTATTTAATGACATGGTAAGTGATTCTATTTTATTTTACAAAATGTTTGATGATCTGAATTTCGGACTCATCATGTTATGACAAAGACAAAACAAACAATACAATTCCTTAAAGCTTAAACAACATTAATATTGGAAAAAAATATCACAACTAAAAAAAAGTATTCACATCGACAACAAAAGTTAAATCTACAATTTTACGGTTGAGTAAACTTTTTACTAGTTAAGTCAACTTTTATTAGGGTAAGCGATATATTTCAGTTTAAAAAGAAGTTTTAAATTCAAATCTAGTGTTGAAAAGTGAAAATACAACAATATTTAACTATTAATTATAATTTTAGAGTGTGTTTGTTTTAAGTTTGGTAAATTTTATTCATAGAAATAACATACCTTAAAACATAAAGATGAGAAATTTATTTCAAAATATTTTAAAAAAAGATGTTTATTTCCAAAACCATAAAAATAAGGATTATAATAGGTAATTACGTATGAATTTATTTACATCTTCATGAGATCTTTATTCCCACCCTTTTCGTTGGAAAAAATTTTCTATTCCCGGAAACGTTTTATGCCCATGAATAAAATTTAGTAAACTTGTAATATATTTCTATCGTTTTATTCCCAGGAATCTACAAATATAACTTGAAACAAACGCACCATTAGAAAAATGATATTTGTACAACTATTTTGTGACAATTTTCTCTTTCATACTCATATTATATTACCACTCTCTCTTTTCCTTTTTCCCCTTTTTATTACTTCATCCGTCCCAAATTGTATGTCGCTTTGGAAAAAAACTACCCCAAATTATATGTCGTTTTACAATACTAATGAAACATTAATGTTACTTTTTTTATTATATCATTAACTATTTATTACTCTATCTTCTTTCAATTCTTTAATTTATATTTCCTATACCGTTTATTAAGGTTAATTTTGTAAAACAACTCATAATATCTATTTCTCACACAAAATTAATTATATTTCTTAATATGTGTGAAATGCCTAAAACATCATACAATTTGAGACGGATGAAGTATTTATTATCAATAAAAAACGTTATGACCGCAGAAGTATCATTTTTCATAATCTTGTGCAATTCAAACTATGTAGCTGAGTAAGTAGTTTAAAAAAAGAAAGAGGAAGTAGTCACTTTGGTCCATGAATAGGAAAAAAATAATCACTTTAGTTCATGAATACAGAGAAATTACAAAAGAGTCCCGGATATAGATTCTATTGGTCAATTTCAAGGACTAAAGTGACTAACATGATCTACATTCATGGACTAAATTGAGTAACGGAGCTTGCATTCAGTGACCAAATTGACTAACAGAGTCTACATTCTTAGATTATTTTGCAATTTATCTGCATTTGGGGATTAAAATGAGTTATCTTCCCTAAAAAAACTAACAAACAAAATCTGCAGCGCGCCAAGCATAGGCGCGTCCAGTTCACGTATTTGATTAGTTAAATGAGAAAAGAGGCGCGCTTCATGCCACTATCTTCTCAAATATCATATCAAAATCAAATCATCTGAACCTCCAAGAGCTACCAAACAATCCTTCACCGTTGGTTACAACGTCTCTTTCATTTCAACATTCTTTATTTTTAAATCAATAAACAATTACAATACCAAAGCAAACTCACACAGATAAATCCAATGCATCTCTTCACTCACAACTTCCCTTTTCTTCTCTCTCTCTCTCTCTCGCCGCCCTCGTTGATGGTGGTTACTGCCGCCGACATTTTCACTGTTGATGGGAGGAGGAGATCCTTCCTTATCGGATATGGAGGAAGAGGAGGAGGAAAACGATGTGATGGTGAACGATTCAGTTGACATTCTTTCCCGTTTTCGAATCTTCGATGCTCCTATACTCCTCTTCGTTTGTTTTCATAAAGCTCTCCGTTCTGAACTTGATCATCTTCGTTCGTTTGCTGAAATGGCGTCGTCCTTGGAACATGATCCGCATAGTTGCCGAGAAATTATTGTTAAGCTTCAACACAGATTTCAGTTTCTTAAACTTGCTTTTAAGTATCATTGCGCTGCTGAAGATGAGGTCAGTTCCTTGCAATTCATGCATCCTAATTCTTTAGATTAACTCTTTGATGTTAATCATTGTTATAAAAGCATATGCAGTATAATTATTGACTTGAGACTTCAGAGTAATGCAAATATTAATTTGAAGGCATAATTGCAATAAAATAATCAATGTTGTATTGAAAATATAAAGTGATATTTATTTCAGATATGTTATTTTGACAACTTTTTAGTTGTCCAACACCGTACATGTACAAGGTTCATATATCATTTGGTTTTTTAATTATTTTTTATACGATGTCGGAATACATTGTCAATTTTTAGTTATTTAAATAAATGTGTGTTATTTGAACAACCATTTGTGTGACAACCATAAATTTATAAAGAAAAGTAGGTAATGACATAGAAACCAAAACAATAGAGAGAGAAAGTAAAAACATAATGTGAGTATGAGAGAGAAAGTTGTCAGAAAAGTTGATAGAAAATGGTTGTACAAATATCATTTCTCTTTAAATAACACTACACTACTTATTTTTTGAGACATTTTGTTTTTGCTAATTTAACACTTAATATGAGACGGATGGAGTAGTGTACAACTATACACTCACATGCATTTGTGTGTGACAAGGTGTGTGCATTTTATGCTTGTTATGCTACGTTTTTTGGTTTGGAATTCAGAATATAACTTCAAAATAATTTTTGGCAGATCATCTTCCATGCACTGGATATGCATGTAAAAAATGTTGTATGTACATATTCCCTAGAGCATAACAGCACCAATGTGCTGTTTGATTCTATCTTACACTTCTTGGATGAGTTGATGAGCTGTAGTGAGAACATTTCCAAGCTGTTCCGAGAACTTGTGTACTGCATTGATATCTTGCAAACTTCAGTCTACCAACATATGCTGAAAGAAGAAGAGCAGGTAAATATTTGCTATTATTACGTTCATGAAAGGTAGATGTGGTTATTTTGTCTTTGTGACTATCCTTTTGTTGGTTTAGTTCCCATTTATTTGAAGTTGTAGGGATAAATACATGTTTCACTAAACGCAACTTACACACATTAATCTATCTGTTCACTTGAACACTGCAGATGAGAATTTTGTGCTGTGTTTCATATAATTTAGTTTATTCGATTTTGATGGCTACTTTTTCTTATAGGATATAGATCATGGTACTGAATGCAATTGTAATAGGAAGTTAGACACTGATTTTCCTGTACGGAATGTGTCAAGCTCTTTTACATTGTTCAAAAGTAAATTTCCAACTCAACACTTATATGCATTAAAGCAAAGGCTTGAAATTTAATAAAGTTGATGTCCTGTTAGTTTAGCATGTATCGTGCAATTGTGCATACACACAATCCAATTAATTTACTCTGTGAGTGCTTGAAACCAATAAGGGATTAACTAATTATCAGATAATAACTACCTTTATAACTATAGCTTAAATAAAACAACCTAAAAGTATAGGGTAAAATGCAAACTCATCCCCCCTTCCCCTTTACAACTTTGGTCCATTTACTATTTGCCCTGAGGAGGTCAAACCCCTCAATCTTTTCCTAGGTGTACAAAAAAAGAAACCCTTCTCTCAGGGCACACTCATTGGACATTTTGAATAATGGATAAAATGCAATATACCTCTTAAACTTAGAGTGATTGAATTATATAAGATGTACCTCAACTTTTGAAAGGGACAAAAAAATCCATTCTTTGTTCTCTGAATGCAAGAAAAAACCATGTCCAACAGACATTAATTTGACTCGTGAAAATGACCATGCCAGGCTTGGCATACCTTTCTCTTGTGTGTGGGCTTAAAGTACAGTTTTCATGCAATTAATTGCTCTGGCATCTACATTGCTAAGGCCAGCTATATACGTCAAAGTGGTCTGAACCATGAAGTTGATTCCACGACAATGACATATATGAAGGGGGTAAAACAAGAAATATTTAGAAATGACTTGACCTGCATCTTTAATTTTGAAATTCTTCAATAACGTAAATTTTGCATGAGCATGTATTTGTAGATACTTGAGTTTTGATTATCATACTTACTATCAAATTTATCCACTGCCGCAGGTTTTTCCTCTTCTGATCCAAAAATTGTCTACTAAAGAACAAGCCTCACTTGTGTGGCAATTCATATGTAGTGTTCCTATAATGTTGCTGGAGGAAGTTTTGCCATGGATGGTGTCCTTCCTGTCAGCAGATAAACAAGCAGAAGTTACTCGGTGTTTTAATGAAATTGCACCAATGGAAACAGCACTGCAAGAGGTTAGCTAAAGTTTATTACTGAATATTGAATAAAATTTATATACTCCCCCTCGCCTTTTTAATAATTCAGATCTAATTGCGAAGGTTTTGGTTTCTTGGCTTGGAAGCAACAAACAAACCTTCACTGGGACATATTTTCAGAGCGAGGAACTTCAAGGTTGCCGTGGATTCTTACATATAGAAAAATCATTTGGTCCGAGTTCATTCCATAGGAACTCCAAAGAAATTTCGAGTCGAACGAAAGTGAACAACAAAGAAACAGAAGATGAAGTCAACCAGGTTAAGGTTCTCCATCTTTGGCATAACGCTATTAAGAAAGATTTGAAAGAAATTCTGCAAGACCTTTATCTAATAAGAAATTCCGGTTCCGGCTGTTCTCAAAATTTAGACTCAATACTTATCCAGCTAAAATTCTTGGCTGATGTCCTCATCTTCTACAGGTAATATTTCTTACACGTCTTACATTTTTGGTGTGTAGAATCTGACTAAATTGTTGTATTTTAATTTTGCTGAATTTTTTAAAGCCAACCCTCTTCTATCTAAAATGCTCAATATTTTTCTTCTCAATTGTCCAAATTTCTGAATATAACTTTCTGATCACAGCAATGCTCTTAAGAAATTCTTTCATCCTGTACTGAACAAACATGCGCATGACCGATTTTCCAAGTCTACTGAATATTTCCTTGGTGAAAGTCACATTGAAGATTTACAGCAGTTGTTATTATATAACTCAGAAAGTGAAATGCCTTTGACCAAACTTGTAGAGAAGCTTTGTGGAAAACTTGAATTATTTGTATCAGCAGTCAACAAACATTTTTCTTTTCAAGAAATTGAGGTATTCAATGTAAATCACAATTTTTTTAACTCAGCAAGGTCGGGAACATGAGATATTATATAAATAATATATGATGATGGTCCTTAACCTTTTAGTTTATCAGTTAATAATATATCCACATATCGTGGTTTTGAAACCATTCTTGATTGTAAAAGTATCATCAAGATAAAAATGATTTAAGCAGACGAACCTATCCACTTATACAGACACATTAATTTATGAAGTTTTCAGTGGAATGAAATGTTTCTTAGTCTGAGTGAAGAAAAAAAAACAAGAAATGAGAGAAAGAATAAATCTCCATTTTTTAAAGAAAATTTAAATTTATGGCTATCTATATCTTTCTGTTTTTGGATCAAATTTATGGCTATATCTTAGTTCCATACTTATCAACAATTTTTATTTCTTCATTTAAAGGATGCTACATGATACCATTTAACTGTTTCCAATTTTGACACCTTATTTGTTTATTAGGTGTTTCCTATCTTTAGAAAGAACTGCAGAAATGGAATGCAAGCGAGACTTCTAAGCTTGAGCATGCATATGATGCCCCTTGGGTTACTAAAATGTGTTATAACTTGGTTCTCAGTTCACTTGTCTGAAAAAGAATCCAGGTCCATTCTCTATTACATGAAGGAGGGAAATAGTTCTGTCAGTAAAGCTTTTGCGCCATTGTTACATGAATGGTTCCGCATTGGCTATTCAGGTAAAACCTCAATTGAAAAGTTCCGACAGGACTTGCAGCATATGTTCAAAAGAAGACACTCTTTTTCATCTGAGAAAATGAAGGAAGCTTGTGGGTTTTCATTTTTAAATTCTGACAAGCAGCCACATAAAAGCTGTGGCAAGAATTGTTTGTCCTATTCCTCATCTTCTGGATCCAAAAATGTGAGCAAGTATGAGACACCATACTCCACAGGAATTAATTTGCACATATTTTTCCCTGACACTGCTATGAAGTTAAATCAGCATCCAAGACTTCATGCAGCAAATTCTTCTTCTGTTTCATTTCTTAATGATCCAAAACCAATTGACCTGATATTTTTCTTTCACAAGGCTATTAAGAAAGATTTAGATTACCTAGTTCTTGGCTCGGCTCAGTTAGAGGGGCATGATGATTTGGTTACTGATTTCCAAAAACGGTTCAATCTCATATATTTTCTTCATCAAATCCATAGTGATGCAGAGGAGGAAATAGTGTTTCCAGCTTTGGAGGCAATAGGCCAGCTCAAAAACATTAGCCATGCCTACACCTTTGATCACAAACATGAAGTTGAGCACTTTGGTAAAATGTCTCGCATTCTTGATAAGATTTCTGAATTACAGCTTTTAGTTTCTACTACTGATTCAAAGATAAGGGACAAGAGAGTGCTAAGGCGTCATCATTTAATCAGGAAGCTGCAAGAAAGGTGCAAATCAATGCATAAGTTACTTTCTGATCATATAAACCGCGAGGAAATAGAAATTTGGCCTATAATTAGAGAATTCTTCTCGAACCGGGAGCAAGGGAAGATCATAGGATGCATACTTGGAAGAATAAGTGCAGAAATATTACAAGATATGATACCTTGGCTAATGGCATCTTTAACACAGGAAGAACAACATGTTTTAATGTTCTTATGGTCCATGGCTACTAAGAATACAATGTTTGATGAATGGTTAGGTGAATGGTGGAATGGGTACAGTATAGCTAAGGCAGCAGATGGATCAAATGATGCCCCTCTACAGAATGTTGAGCCACTAGAAATTATATCCAAATATTTGTCAGAAGAGGTTCTTAATGCATTACAAGAAGAATCGTCGGCCAACGAAAGCATAGATTTTTTGCAGAAGGATCTTATTGGCAATAACTTTGAGTTGCCCGACAAAAATGTTGATGACAATGTTAAGGTTCATAATGGAGCACAAAGTTATAGTCAATGTTCAGAATGCACAAATCAATTTCATGATATTAAGAAAAATGGCTGCAATGAAGTAAAACCAGTGGGCACTATGACAAGTCAGTCTGTTCAACATTTTGATTTTGACAAGTCTGGGCATTATGACAGACTTCTGAAATTGAATCAAGATGATCTCGAGAAGGTAATAAGAAGGGTATCTCGTGACTCTTGCCTAGACCCTCAGGAAAAGTCGTACATAATACAGAGCCTACTGACGAGGTTGGTCTTGTGATTTTCCTAATGGTTTTTGTTATTTACACAATAAAAACTAATAATATGCCTATACCTAACAAGTAACAACTTAGCTCTTGGGTAGTTGGTTGTTGACAATTATGTTTATCTCCTCATATTTTGGAGTAACAATTGAAGAATATTGCTTAAATTATTTTGCTAGTCAATTTTATCGTCAGTGAACAATACAATTGTTATGTTTACATTCAAATTATTTTGCTTTTTTCTTTTTTTATAAAAACACTTACAATCAAGACGTAGACAGCTTTTGACCGAGGTATTTTTCAGTGTAAAATAAACTAATCCTAACATGCATTAATGGCAAGGTTATGTAATCTTGCTTGTTTTCCTCATCATTAATTTTGGAAGGTTATAGGAAACAGTTCCAATCAATAAAAGGGGTATTGTGTTGAAACTGAAATCTGAACTAACTACAGAAAAAGGAAAGAGCTGAACGTGTTCCTAACCAGGGAAAATATCACTTAGCCCAAGCTAAAAGCTAAAATAAAACTGAACAGGATATCCCTCTCCTATTCTGTTACATTTCTGTCTGTACCTTGTATTTTCTCTTTCATCTATACTCTCTGTAACTAACCTTATCTCTATACCTGCATCTACTATTTGGTCAATCCCTCGACACCTACATGTTTTCTTCCTGATTGCAGTTAATCTTTAGTGGGCCAGAGCTTGCAGGTTTAAACATGCAAGCCTTCTTCATCTTGGACCCGACCTGTACTGTATTTGAGTCCATGGTATGGTCCTATTAGAAAGCAGTAAACCACGGACCACAATGAGTATGAAATGCACCTTTTATAGTTGCATATGAATACCTGTGGTTTATTTAAGTGTGATGTTGTAAACCATTGATATTTATTTGCTAAAATTTAGTGTACAATTTTTTTAGAAGACGGTGTATTTCTGCTCGACTAATTGCATCTATTGTTCGTCTATTCCAATCCTATAATAGCCACACACTTCAGGTTTTTAACATAACTTCCCACATATTTTTAGCCGTTGGATCATTAGTCAGAAGATCTCTTCTATGGAAGCCAATATCAAAAGCGATGGACAGGAATTCCCTGGGAAACATCCATCTTACAAGGATCCTCATGAAAAAATCTATGGTTGCAAACACTACAAGAGGAACTGTAAGCTTTTGGCTCCCTGTTGCAACCAGCTTCATGCTTGCATACATTGCCATGACGAGGCATCAGATCATTTAATTGACAGGTAAGAATAGTATGTGCTCTGTTTATGTTTTATTTTTGAATTGAGGAATTTGATTTTTCATAATTCATCTTTGACGGAATGCCTAAATATATGTAGAAAATCAATTACAAAGATGATGTGTATGAAGTGCCTGTTGATTCAACCAATCAATGCCACATGCTCATCAGTTTCTTGCTGCAATTTATCCATGGCAAAATATTACTGCAGGATCTGCAAGATATTTGAAGATGAAAGGTAATGTAGCCTAACCGGTTTCTTTATAAAGTATAAACTAACTTTCTCATCCCATAAAATGTTTGCCAAACTGCGAGATAAATTGTGTGTCCCAGGCATACACGATGATGTCTTATTTATGGTATAAATACCATAATTTAGGGAGATAATTAGAGTTTATCAGGGAGATGATAACTAGCTAAATGACATCTGTAACATAAACGTTGTTGACGAAATATTACTCCCTCCTATCTCAATTAACTAACTACACGCATACTAAGAATATTGGTTAACTTCATTGAATTTTCTTGATGTAATAAAAAAATTAAAGCATTTACAAAAGAGTAAATTACTCCACCCTCCCTTGAAAGATAGAGATATTACACTCCCCTCCCCTCATGTTTTGAAACACACACTCCCCTCCCTTAAATCTTTTAAAATACTACATTTTCATCATTCCTTTTAACTTTCTGTTAACTTTTAAAAATAACTCTCGTCAAATTATTTCTTTTACCAAAATAACCTTTCAGAGTTTCTAAGTATGTTATTTCTATATCCTTCATTGTCATCAACATGCCAAACATGTCTTAAGCGATTTCTCATTTGCCACGAAGGTTTATAAAGTTGGAACTGAAATTCGGTTAACGATTGATTAAGGCAATGGGTTTCTTGTGGGTCTTGCTTCATAATGAAATTGGTGAGAAGAGGTTTTACGGTGGATTTTGGACTTCTCCTCATTTTTATTTTTTTATATTCAGAAAAATTCCAATCATGGATTTTGTCAAAATGCATCTGTAGTCGTGAAAGCACTTTTTTTAAATGTTATCAAAGGAACTTGCTACTTGTAGTCAATTGATATTGCAAGCAATTGATAGGGAAAAGAACACAGATCAAATAAGAATAGGAAAGGGTATTTTGGTAACAAAAGATTTTTATTTAACGGAAGTTAAGAAAATTTGACGGAAAACATAAAATTGGATTAAATTGAACTATGTTTTATTTAGTGAGGGAGGGGGCTGTGCATTTTGAAACATGAGGGGAGGGATGTGTAATACTTGTATCTTTTAGGGGAGGGGAATGTATTTTACTCTAAAATATACACTCCCCTCCACTCTTATTCAAAACATATTAGAAAACTTTTCACTCCCCTCTCCTAAGAGAAGCTTGAATTACATTCCCCTCCCCCCTTATGTTAAAATCTACACTTAACTCCCTCAATATTTATTTTTTATTTCTAATAATCTAGAAAAATGATAATACTCTAACACACTTCGAAAAAAATAGTTTTGCGGGTCTATTTTAATATAATAAAAAATTGAATACATATTTCTCATTATTTTTTATTCACAATTTCATTAACATGTAGTTTTAAACCCTATTATAAAATATGAAACAACCTAAAATAAAATTAAAATATGTGAAATTTTACTAAAGACAATAAGACATGGTTATTTAAAAGTTAATTTTATACTCTAAATTATCAAATCAACAACATAATATTTAAATTTAATTATCATTGACATTTAAATTATAAAGAAATGAATTAATTTTTCTTAAGTGATGGTTCAAAATTAAATATATTATTCTTTTTAATCAAGGTTTTTCCTAACATTCTTTTATTTTAGCGCATATTATTAATTATGAAGATTTTATTTCTAAATAGGGAAATAATAATTAATAAATTATTAATATTTAAACATACCAATTACAACCAAAGAATAAAATCTTACCTATTTTGTTCTATTCAAACATACCAATTATATATATATATTACACTTAATCCTTTCATTCTCAAAATAAAATTAAAGTTGTAAATTTTTCATCTTACTCTTTTTTTTTACTTAACATGTTCATAAATACAAACATAATTAATTGCAAACAAATCATCATATTTTGTAAAATTCGTAACTCGATGAATTTGTGTCTGAATACCATGAACTTTAAGTCCATTAAGAAAGTTTCGGAAAAAAAAATAGCAAATAGTCACTTTAATCTCTAACTCTGCACCTCGTTGTTACATAGGTCCTTGACTCGTGATTAAATACAAAGAAGTCTCTGACTCTGCACTTCTGTTATCACTTTAGTCTCTGACGTTAAATAATTCTGTTAAGTGTGTCACAAGGACTAAAGTGAAAGTAGAAAATTGTTACTTTAGTCCCTGAACCAAAAATAAATATCCCCAACTTGAATCTAAAATCCCTAAATCTCAAATTCCTAAATGTCATCCCTAAATCCCTTAAATTGAAAATCTCAAATCCATAATTTATTATCTTATTTGACAATATTAATATAACTTTTTTTTTGTCAAAATATTTCCTTCTTTTATTTAAAATTAAAAAATAGAGATTAATAATATCGGCATAATTTATTTTTTGTTGCACAGTTGATTGTTTAATATTGTGGACGAAGTTTTACCGTTAAGCATAAAAAAATACATAAAACTTTCAATACAATTTATAGAACATACAATATTCAACACATCTGAAGAAAAAAAAAGTCTACAATGTTTAAAAAAAAGTCACATTTTAGTGTATTTTTTTAGGAATTTAGGGATGACATTCAGGGATTTGAGATTTAAGTTGGGGATATTGATTTTTGGTTCAGGGATTAAAGTGACCATTTTCTACTTTCACTTTAGTCTCTTTGACACACTTAACTGAATCATTTAACGTCAGTGACTAAAGTGATAACGGGAGTGCAGAGTCAGGGACTTCTTTGTATTTAATTATGAGTCAGAGACCTATGCGATAGCGAAGTGCAAAGTCAGGGACTAAAGTGACCCTTTTCTCCAAAAAAAATCCATTGGTTACCTCAGATTTTTCATAAAGAGTATGAAAATTACCATTTTAACCTTTTTTGGTTCTGCCCTTATTCAAATATTATTAAACTTATTTCTTTCAAAATTATTCTTTCGCAAATCAATAGATCTATTAATTACAAATTCATTTCAGCTAAGAAAATATAGTTAATTTCATACTTTACGAAAACTTAAAATTTTCACATAAATCACTTTTTGTACAAGAATCCACATTTCTTGTTTACTCGCCTATTTCAACTAAAAGAGTCATGTCATGGTTCTATACTTGTAACAAAGAAAATTGTAAATCTCCATCTACAAAGAAATATAATAATATTTTGTTTTACTATTCTTATGCTCTTGAAAGACAACATCATAGTGATTCAAAATTTCAAGATGAACTGAATTTTTCAAGAATAAAATCAACTTCGATTTATAAAGAAATTGCATTTTTTTCAAAGTTGTTACAAATCGATGCTTTTTATAGATCTATGATCACAAATCCTAGATCTATGATTTTAATGAAGTAAAACTTGAAAACTCGTTCATTAACCAACGTAGGCCTCACGGCCACTTAGAGGTAAAAGGGAAAGAAAAAAATTTGGAGTGAAAATTTGTGTTTTGATGTACTCAATAGTTAGGTGATACAATATGCAAGATCTAGTAAAATTAAGTCATAATAAAACTCCATTTCACAAAAAAATTCAACGATAATTTTTTTTATAGATCTATCACTTGGAACAAGAAAATTTACAAGATCTTTGTTCTCTTTTGATGCCTAGGTTTTACCATCACACAAGGTAGGAAAATAAAATCTTCTTGAATGAAAATTTCATTTTTAATGTTCACAAGATCATGGTATAGCAACATTCAAGCTCAACTAAATATTCTCATGAGAAAGAAAAAAATCAAATCTAAGTTTTTTTTTTTTGCACTTATCAAATCTAAGTTATAAAAATTTCCATTTTTCAAAAGTTCAAATAATAAAAACTTCTCTTGAAATTCATCCATCAAAGGATGGATCTATCATTTAGAACAAGATTTTTTTTTTTTAAAAAAAAGATGGTTCCCTCCCTTAGCCTAGGTTCGGCCAAGCATTATCATGAGAAAAAAACAGTTTCTCGTGACAAGTTTTAGATGGTTAGGAAGAGAAGAAGAAATTAAGGTGGTTTTGTTTACAAACCTTTAAAAATTAAAAGATTTGGCTTTTAAGTTGAAGAAACTTGATGAAGAAAGTATGAATATTCTTGAAAAACTTTAAGTTTTTTTTTTTTTGGAGAATGGAGTGAAGTGAGAAACTTTTGTGATGAATGAGCCAATTGAGAGATGGCCAGTCAAGAGGGTCAATTTACTAGGAAATCTTACTAAATTCTTAATTTTTTTAGAATGCAACTAGTGCTTATCCAAACCATGCGTCACCCGTCTAACCACATGCTCCCCCGTTCTTGTGCCCCAAGGCACACCATTTCCTCGTATAATTCGCTCGTGGATGAATTTTACGATAACAGTAACTCCTGTGATTAATTACCAATAATATTTCTTCATAGATTTTGCTCATAACTTTATTTACTCACTTAATACTTTAATTTTTTTAAATTATAATGAGAATGAATTCTCATCATAATCGATATATATATATATATATATATATAAGCTCTAGTTTAAATTTTGACGACGATCTGGGCTCAAAAATGTTAAAGAGCAATTATATTTTGCCCTTTTTATCAAATTTTGACACTCAAAATTTATTTTTAAAGTTCTGATGCTTCTAGGCACCTAAATTCACTCTTAACGTGATGCTTAAACAAATTTTATTTCAATTGACAAATGGTTTACTGAAATTTTATTTCAATTGACAAATGGTTTACTGGACAGACATATCTTTTAAACAACAACAAATAATTTCACAAAAACATAACATATTTATTTCATGCATGATTAGGCATGCATACCATCATGGAAATAATATTAAGCACATTTAACATAATCACATAGCAGTCATCATTAAGTAAATCAATAGAAACTTTGGTTCACAACATTTGCTAGGTTGCACAGTCATAAACCCTAATACTATAGGTCTTACAATGAACATAGAAAATTGAGAGCTTCTCGAGATGGAGATAGAAACATAACAGAAGTAGCACATCAAATAGGGATAGATGGATGGCTCTCGATTGAGGAGAGGATGCGTAGATGGAGAATTTTACAAGATGATGGTGCTCTTTGGAAAGATGTTTTGAAAGAGAAGTATGGCCCTAAAATTGGAGATTTGTTGCATATGGAGAGTGTTAGTTGGCCCTGGTATGTTTCTAAATGGTGGAAAGACATTGCAACGCTAGATGAAGGAGGAGGAACTAGTTGGTTTAATGCGGAAGTCACTAGAAGAGTGCATAATGGAAATAATACGTCCTTTTGGTGTACTAAGTGGAGGGGGGAAATGACTTTGAGAAACAAATATCCAAGACTATTCTCTATTTCGAACCAAAAAGAGGCAAAAGTAGTGCATATGTATGTGGAGGGATAGTGGTAGTGAGTCCGGTTGGAATTTCGATTGGAGGAGGGGGTTGTTTGTTTGGGAGGAAGAGCTTCTTAATAACTTGTTGCTTGACCTTCAAGATTTTGAGTGGACTCATGGGGAGGATATATTAGAATTTTAATCAATAACTGCATTGTGCTTGTTTTTAAGATAAGTTTGTTTCAAATCCTAAGAGTTAGTTAGATTGCTTGTTCCACAAGCAAGTGACTTGTATGCCTATATATAGGCTTTGTGTTGTGAAACTCATAACATGAATAATATTCACAATTTCATCTAAAAACTCTCTATTATTTTCTCTTTCAGTTTTATAATTTTGTTTCATTAGGTTCATCTTGCTCAGAAAACACCTTATTGAAATAAGCACTTCTGCTGTGCAATAGAACATAGTTTATGTTCTAACAGGTTGAGTGGTATTGGAAGTTGGAGGAACTTTTCGGTTAGCTCTACCTATAAAAGGCTAGCGGCGGTGTCGCAAGAGGAGGAGTGGTGGGAGGAGGAGAATTGGGTGTTTGGGTAAATTTGGAAGAGTCCGGCGCCGTCAAAGGTGGTGGCTCTATCTTGGAAGGGTTTGCTTGACCGAATCCCTACAAGGGAGAATCTAGTGAGAAGAAATGCTTTGGTGCCTAATACTAGCTTACTTTGTGTTTTTTGTAATGAGGTGGACGAATCGACAAACCACCTCTTCTTGCATTGTACTAAGACGTGGAAGGTTTGGTCGGAAATTCAAAAGTGGCTAGAGGTGAATTGTATTATCACTGCCAATTTGTTTGTGCATTGGAGGTGTTGGGATGGCATAGTACCAAATAGGAAAGAATTAAAAAGGGGAATGAGGCTAATTTGGCATACTGTAATTTGGGTGATTTAGAGTGTTAGAAATAATGTTATCTTTAACAATGGTGGTATAGAGGTGGAAGAAGTGGTGGAGGCAATCAAAAGGTTATCGTCGAGTTGGAGTTTATCGAGGCTGAAAATTCAACCGTGTTTGTTGTACGAATGGCGTTGGAATCCGAAGTGATGCCTTGGAGTGTTACGCGGATGAGGGGACTGTATTTTTGGAGTGCTGTCACAGCTGCTGCGTTTTGCTGATAGCAGGCAGGTTTTTAGTGCTGCTCGCTACTGCTGCTGTTGTCTTAGCTGGTGCGGTTCTGGTGTACTGGTAGGAGCCTTGGCAGATTAGTTGGTGCTGCTTCTAATTGTATTTTTAGTTCCTGTTCTGTTGTAATAGGACTATTCAGGTCCATTCTAGATGGTCATGCAGCTTCTAATCAGGTCATTCTTTCTTCTTTTTGCTGTAATATCACGTTTGGCTCTTGGATCGTAGATTCAAGAGCTACTGATCGTATTTGTGGCTCTCTAAGTTGGTTTGATTCTTATGAATAAATCAATCATATTAGTGTTAGATCACCAACTGGACACTTAGTTATAGCAAAACATGTAGTATATATGAAGTCTTCCAAAATTTTCTTTAAATTTGATTTTGGTATCAAAGTTCTGTTATGCATTAGGATGCACAATCTTAGTTGATGATTCTGCATGTCTTCATAAAAAGCCATCCAAGAAAATGATTGGTTCTGCTGAAAGGGTTGAAGGCTTGTCTTACTTGAATCTCAAGCAAAAGGTTGTGCATGTCTCAAATGTCATTTTAGATTAGGACACTTATCTTTTTCAAAATGTCTTCTGTGCATTCAAAATTTCCTTCAGTTGTTGTAGATAATAAGGCAACTTGTTGTGTTTGCCATTTTTCTAAACATAAGTAATTGTCATATGAAAGAAGCACTAGTAGAGCATCAAACCTCATGAATTAATACATTTTGATATTTGGGGTCTCATTGCTATTCAATCTATACATGGTCATTCCTATTCTTTAACCACTGTGGATGATTATAACATATATATTTGGATAGTCCTAATGAAATCTAAAAGTGAAACTAGACAGAATGTTGAGAGTCTTTTAAATTTGATAGAAACACAATATGATTCAAGGTTAAGTGTATTAGGTCGGACAATGGGCCTGAATTTTCCATGCCTCGAATTTTTGCATCGAAAGGAATTATTCATCAGACTAGTTGCAATGAAACTACACAACAAAATGCTATAGTGGAAATAAAACGTGACCACATTTTGAATATAGGTAGGGTTCTTCTTTTTCAATACAATTTACCTAAAACTTTTTGGTCCTTTGCAGTAATTCATGTTGTTTTTACTATAAATAGAGTTCTCTCTTTTACTCTTGATAATCATTCACCATATTTTCTTATTCATCAAAATTTACCAAATTTGAATGATTTAAAAAATTTTGGTTCTTTAATTTTTGCTTTACAAAATCACAAGACTAAACTTTCTTCTGGAGCAAGAAAGTGTATTTTTTTTTCAGACTACCAGGTAAATATGAAAGGAGCTGTATTATATGAGATTAATAATAAGGAAACTCTTGTGTTTAGAGACATTACTCATCATGAATCTATTTTTCCTTATCAACCTGGCAGTAAGCCTTCCGCTCGGAACTACTGCTCCACCACCTTAAATGATAATCATAATCAAACCATTGATCTTCAATTCAGACAACTCTCATTCAGATACATCATCATATATTGATTCCCTTTAGCTAGATACTTCAGATAACACTAATGAATAAGATAACCCACTTGTGTTGGTTTGGTGGTATTGACTTGAAACCTTGGAGTATGCTCATCCTCATGGTCTCAGGTTTGATTCGTGCAAATTTGGGTGGATTAGTTTAGCTTCTTAGGAAAAAACACTAATGAATAAGATGTTGATTCACCTCTGCCAAATGCATCTGATAACATTCATATTGTCTCATTAGATGAAAGTACACACACATCACATTAGAAATTCACTAGACATTGACATGCACCATCTTACTTGAAAGATTATGTATGCTATGCAGTATGCATATTCAACTACTTCAGCAGAGTCAATCACTTCAGGTACTCCTTATCCAATCTCCTATTTTAATTTATTTTCAAATTTATCCTTTTCAAATAAAGCTTTTTCTATTTCTATAATTCAAACTACTGAGCCTAAGACTTATCAAGAAGCTTGAAAGCCATAAGATTGGTGTAATGCTATGAAATCTGAATTAGAGGCACTTGCCAAAAATGTTACTTGGACACTTGTTCATTTTCCACCTAATGTGAAACCTATTGGGAGAAAGTGAGTTTATAAAATCAAACACAGACTTGATGTCATTATTGAAAGATATAATGCCAGGTTGGTAACAAAGGAGTACAATCAAATTGAAGGTCTAGACTTCATTGATGTGTTTTCACTAGTTGCAAAGTTGACAACAGTTAGAACACCTCTTGCTTTGGCTTCTATTCATAACTAGCATTTGCAACAATTGGGTGTGAATAATTCTTTTCTGCATAGTGAGTTATATGAAGATGTTTACATGAATGTTCTTGAAGGGTTATCATATGCAAAGCCTAATCAAGTATGCAAGCTTAAGAAGAGTCTTTATGGGTTAAAACAAACAAGCAGAAAATGGTATGAGAAGTTAACTTTTTAGCTTTTGCAAGAAGTATATCAACGATCTAGTTCAGACTATTCACTTTTTATCTTAAATCCTTACAGTGAGTTCACATCACTTTTAGTATGTGTCGATGACATCAAAGTAGTAGGAACATCCATGATTGAAATTAACAAGATAAAGTTTATTTTTGAATGTTAATTTTAAAATCAAAGATCGTGGCTTACTCAAATACTTCTTGTGATAAGAGGTAGCTCATTCTACTATTGGCATTACAATCTCACAAAGTATTGCTTAGACTTATTAAAAGATATTGGCTTTTTAGGAGCTAAACTAGTGAATACATCTCTTGATCCTTCAATAAAGATGAACCAAGATAGTGGTGAACCGTATGCAGATATCATCACTTCATACATAAGACTCATAGGAAAGCTTATACAACTTAATACTACTAGGTCTGGTATAAGTATAATATTAGTCACTCAACAATGAAGTCAATTCTTATATGCTCCCACTATGGTACATTATAATGCAGCTTCAAAAATCATGAGATATTTGAAACAAAATCTTGGATTAGGTATTTTCTTTATAAGGAACTCAAAATTACTGCGCCATTCAAATAACATCTAATCCAGTATTCCATGAAAGAACTAAGAATTTGGAAATTGATTGCCATTTGGTTAGAAAAAAAATTCAGAAAGGGATCCTAAATATGTTACCTATATATCAACTAATGAACAGTTAGCCGATTTCTTAACAAAGTCATTAGTTGCACCAAAGTTTCAAGTTTTTATATTCAAGTTAGGCATGTATAACATTTACCATGCTTCAACTTATGGGAGGGTATTGAAGAATAAAGAATCAAATGGTAGAAGTGAAGAAAATAATTAACATAGATAGCTTGCAGAACAAGTTACTACATAAAACAGTTGGCAACCAACTTATAGCTCAACATAGTTAGTTATACAACTAAGCATACTTATTTAGAGAGCTTGTAACAACCTTTCCCTCTCATGATTGATAGATGCTATCTAGATAGTGATTGCATGGATGAAACTACAACTATATAAGATGTATCAATGTACCATTTGCTGGTTAAAAAGATGATCTTCTTCCATTTCCTTTCCTGTTCATTCTCTATTTTGAGTTTCTTCATAATGTAAAAAAAGAAAGAAAAAAAAAAGGCACTTATGTGATTTTATCTTCTTTATGAAAAACCCTAAATTAAGAGTTCATTATGCTCAAATCTATCAATTGATGTGGGGTGTCCTTTGACATTGTCTCTCAAATGGGATGAGATGTGTGTTCCTACCTAAAGCGTCGTCAGAGGATTCGCGCACTCTCTGTGAAAGTCTTTGCTGTTTTTATCTTTCTTGACATTATTATCGTAATGAAACTAGGGTTCTTTTAATTGGGGATATGTGTGTGTTTTGCATCCAGAAAAAAGATCATAGAAATTATTTATTCAATGAATGTAAAAGTTTGTTTTTTTATTTATAATAGAGATATGAGGAAGTATGTTTATTTGATGATACGAATGTAAGTGAATTGTGAAATTGGTTTTCGAGGGTTTGTAGTTTTTTTAAGAAAGGGTTTGTGGTTTTCTGGTGGACAGAAAAAATTAAGATTAAAAAAGATAATCTATAATTGATTGCATACAAGAGAAATTCTTACACAGTCACACCAAATTAAAAATATTTAGACACACACAAATGAAAGAAATTAAAAGAGAAATAAATTAGTCACATAATTTTTTACATTCATCATTAAATATTTCTTATCTAAATGTGTGTGCCTAAATATATTTTATTTGAGAGAATTGAGTTTGGTTAAAATTAAGTTTTGCGAGCTCGTCGTTCATTCTTGCAGCTTATTTGATTATGTTGTGTTTGGGTTATGTGGAATGCGCGGAATACTAGAATTTTCAAGGCTAAGGAAAACACAGTTCACTAGGTTTAAACTCTTATATGTGGTAGTCGAGCCCATTTCCTTGTTTTTGGTTTCGTTTCGAATGTAAACTTTAGAGATTCTCTCTGGCTCACCTTGTGTTAGTAAGAACTCTCAGTTGATGTTAATATGATTCATTTTTACTTGTTAAAGAAAAGTTCGGCATAATTGATTTATATTTGAGTACATATAAAGTGATTTTATCAATTCACACCGGTTAAAATCAAAGTTGCATTTAAATGTTAAATTTTCAAAATTGGCTCAAATGTTGAGTATTCATTTTTTGTTAGGAGATTCATGTATATACTCTTGTTTATTTATTTAATTTATTCTTGAATTCTACTCTTTACTCAACAAAAATTGCTCGCTCCCAACTGAAAAGACGAAAATACTCATACACATGTTAACTCACGTTAGTATTAATTTTGTGTGAGTTAACACACGTTGCGTGAGTTAACCCACGCCAGTGTAAATTGCAACGTGAGTTAACTCACGTTTATCACAGATTAACGTGAGTTAACTCACGTTCAGAGAAGACATCAGTTTCTTACATTTAATGCAATGCAGCCAAGTCATAATTGACCTGTAACCTTGACACACTCATAATTGAACCGAATTACGCCACTTTTACAACATTATCAGATAATACAACATAATCGACCCAAATTACACAAATTCGTCGTCAACGACCCATAATCACTTAATCACACTTAATGACACGTAAACACTTATACTCATCATTTGACACCAATTTGTCCTTAAATTTCAAAAATCACATAATCTCACATAAACGGTCAAAATTACACAAATTCATCGTTAAACTACACATAACACAAATTCATTAAAATTCAACGTGACAGACACAAATTCGATCAAATTATACTATTACACGTTAATAAATATTACACTTCAACGGATCGGACATAAAGATGTAAAGTGTTATTCTCAACCATTAACCTAAACATGTAATCAACGTTGTTATCATCTTCGTGAATTTGTGGATAATATACGGTCTTTCAAAAGTCTTCTTCCTTATCCTCCCCCAAGTCAATGCCTAGCACATTTACTACTACATCAGATGTTCTTTGATTTGAACCAGTATGGATATAGTATCTGTCAAGTTTTGCCTTCAACTCGTCCAACTTGTCGGTGGGGTTTACAAAGATCCTAACCCTCTTTTTCACGACTGCATAAAGTGAAGGAAAATCGAATGTAACAAAATAAAGTAGCGGATAAAATTTTTGATTTTCTTTCCTTGGATCATTACGAATTTACACATGAATCAGTGATTCGATTATTACCTCGAAGTGTGGAATCTGAAAGCTGGAAATTGGAAACCGAAATCACGATCACAGCAAAGCAAGCAGCAAGCAGCATAGCCTCTAGCAAGTCCACACAAACGGTGCTCCTCCAAAACTCGGTGCTAGCCAAGGAATCAGAAGTTTCAGAGAGCTAGGGTTTCTCTAAAAACGTGTAACCAAAAACTTCAGCACTAGGGTTCTATTTATAGAATTCCTAGTGTGCTCTACAAGTCAGAAGTCACTATTGGGCTTCAGTAAGCCCAATAATGAGTTTAGTAATTCTGCTAACTAATTAGCGTTATTTACTAAACGCACCCCTTATATAAGTCATACTAATATATTTCTCTTTTGACCGTTTTTTGTGTGTGACCTTATTGGTTCTAGTCACGTTGGCAATAATATTAAATCTAATATTTAATACTATAAACAATGAGCGGTATCTAGCAACAGATCATTGCTACCCAAGTGACAAGAATGTCAAGCGATCTGACGAAACCTTTCCATGATAATATTTATGTGTACGCTTACTCCTTTGTCCTAATATCTATATTGATCTCAAGGCATAGATTTTTTCACCCTTGTATAGATCAATATTTATATTTCTTGATTTCGAAATATACTGAATAACGAATAAGTCCAATATCTTATATTGACTTAGTTCGGCATGGCCATGCAGTTTTACAGTCATATTTCATCAAGAGGCCTAAAGATATAACTCCTGTTTATGAGGAGGGATAAATCTCATCTAGGACACTCATGTCCCTCAGCATGATTCATCAAGTACCCATCAACCAACGTTATGGTTATCCTTTTACAGACAACGTTAGAATGACAACAAAGCACTTGAGTCCACATCTAGGGATCATAGTGGTTTCAGGTCTAAGAGTGATATACACTATTATCATTGTGAGAATATCTTATGACAATTTCATAACATACTATGTAGTATTCTCACAGTGGGTCAATCTAGTATAAATATTACTCCTAATATTTATACCTATGTA
>Ga0228711_1003286_pt1 | contig 25099 bp, 10 predicted proteins | sample MedpolnodulmetaG_2_FD_177996 | JGI IMG/M metagenome (GOLD analysis project Ga0228711, IMG submission 177996) | Root nodule microbial communities from Medicago polymorpha collected in Santa Monica, California, United States - brown nodules | ecosystem: Host-associated > Plants > Roots > Nodule... | reverse complement strand
CTCAAGGTTGCAAAAAATGTGTTTTTCCAAGTGAAGAATGTTCTGAAGAACATTCTCTTCTTTCTAGCCATTGGAGACAGCCCACGTGAGGCTGTAATACAGCTGTGTCTTAGTTGTAGTTGGCTGTGATGGTGTGACATCATCCTTATCCAAATTGTACTTTCATCAGAATGTTCTCAAGAACATTCTTTCTTTGTAGTTTTACCAGAATGTTCTCAAGAACATTCTTTCTTTGTAAAACCGATTTTTTCTTCTTTCTTTTAAGGCACATGTTTTTTCAATTCCTTTTTAAATGCAAAGCCTTTGTGCAATCATATGATATTTTCCATTTATGTCCTTTATCCAAAGTATCTTCTTATGGTGAGACATAAAGAATATTTTGCTTCTTGATTTTATTCCAAAAAGTCCAATTATGTCCTTTTGCTTGTTTGCTTTGATAAGGACGTTTTTAACTTGTCTTGTGAGCATAGAACCTTCTTTCTTTGTTAAGAACATTCTCATAAAACATTTCTCACAAAATTCATTAGTAGATAACAAGTTGAAAAACAAGTATTAAATGTTTGTAATCTTTAAAACATCAAATAAGGATTTTGTCCTCAACAATTACAACATTATATATAATATCATTACAACATTATTTATATTTACTTGAAAAAAACATTATTTATATTTAGTTAAATTAATTGAGTTTACAAAAATATTTAGTCAAATGATTCGATTCCTAGGTCAGGTGAAAAAAAATTCCACGTATAATTGGGTCTATTCTTCCTTAAAAAAAAAATTGGGTCTATTCTGCATCTTAAATATGAGTCTATCTCTTTCTTTTACCTATATTAAGGTGGGTTGATTAAAAAAACTATATTAAGGTGGGATTTGACATTTGTGATTACTTCTGCTCTGATGAATGATGCTAATGTTCCAATTAATGTTATCCTTGTAATTAGGTCCACCTGTATGAAATAGAGCATCTAAAAATCAACTTTGAGTGACACTCTTCAAGTTCAAAGATAAGGAAAAACAAAAAGGAAGAAGGAAGTCTGCACTAACCATTGTTCACTATTCCTAATTGTACATTAAAATAGACTATTAAAAGGGAATAGTGATTATTTGCTGAATTAGTTATGTAGCTACTACCTAACATTTCATTAAAGAAATGCTAAAACTAATTTTTATTTTTTTTAAGAAAAATTATGTTTTCTTTCAATTTATGTTTTTTTTATATAATATATGTATATAATCCGAACAAAATAGGACGTTTGAGAAATCAATAGGGTGAGAAAGAATGAGTCTTACTTTTTCCGCCCTATCTATTTCTTGCGCGCCTTTTTTTTTTTACGAAAATGCCCATAAAATTTTTGGATTCTATAATGCAAAATGATTTTTCGCTCTGTTTCGTGTGAAAAATGAGTTTCATAATTTCAGATTATATAATCCAAACATCCAAAAAATATGACGCCTTTCTTGTTTTTTTTTTCTTCTTCAGATTATAAAATTTGAACACCCCCTAAACACCCTTGTTGTGCCAAAAGCTTAAAGGAAAAAACAGATCGGATTATATCATATGAACTATATTAGCACAAATACCGTGCATGTTTGTAACATGGATAACCAATTTTAGGTCATTGTTAGCTATTCTCGTCGTGTCCCAATCGAAATTTTTTGACATGTTTCATCATTCTTTTTACTTTGTTTTTGGTTGATTTTATTCCACCAAATGAGAATCTAAGGACATGCACAGTTTGTGACTGCTTTGCTATGCTATACCTCACGACAAATAGCAGTACTCTGACATAAATTGGAGGAAGAGAGTGGTGTGATAAGGTTCCTATAGAGACTCAAAAAAGGATAAAATGTCAGTAAGTAGTGTGTATTTTACCAGTGCACGTTTGAAACGAGTGATAAATGGGTGATTAGGAGCAAACTCTTGAATATAGGTATATAAAATCATGCAACAAAATACTAAGAATATATCAGCATTCTCATTATTAAGATTATTAAGAAAACATCAAGTATACAAATACAAAAACAAATCAAATGCACCTTAAACATTTTTTGTTTTCTTATTACCCTAGTGCATGTGCTATCTAATAACTAGTTTTTAAACAGTAAAAGTTAAAGTTTGTCAAGCGAAATTCCCTGCAAAGAAATTGCAACTATTTTTACAACCATCATAGGTCAAAATTAGTTAAAACGTTCGCTTAACCTAACAAAACAGTGGTATACAATGCAAGTTACTAAAAACCAGCACAAACTACACTAGGCAATTGAGCCTAGCATTTTATTCTAGTTAGTTATATAAGCTCATCAGCAGTTGATTCTAGTCAGTTATATAAGCTCATCAGCAGTTGATTCTAGTTAGTTAACTTTATATCTTAAAAATGCTTACAAATTTTCTCTTAACAGTTCATAAGTCAATGATAATCCTTCTCTGATTATAGTACAACAAAACCGGGTCCTTCATTAAGCTCATCTTAAGTGGAAGCTGCTCTAGTAGTAGTTGTAAGATGTAGCCACAAACAACCATCATATACCTCAAGCCACAGTCAGTCTCAGCTAGAAGATGTGTCAAGTATGCTCTATCTCCTAATGCTATCAAAGTGATCGACGATTATACAACGATGCAACAGTGCTTGAAGTCTGCAAAAAAAAAAATTAAGATACTGAATGTCTCCTACTTCTAGACGGCGTAGATTTTGTCTCCTCAACAACAGTAGAAGCAGGGCTTTCGGACGTATCAGAGCTAGTAATCTCTCCGTTTTTTTCTTTGCTCGACCAAAGCTTGGAGAATAACTTCTTGGACATAAGGAAGCCTTTCATTTTGTTAGCAGCGACTTTTTCTGCGTTGCCTATACCACCACTGTTGCTGTTTCTGTCACTACTCTGGCTACCTCCACTTGATAGTTTTAGTGCGGCGAGTTCCCCTTTCAGAACTTTTATGTCTTCTGCTGTTGCCACAGCATCCCATTCCTCTTCTGTGTTGGTTGTGGTAGACCTTGAACTACCGTGAGAACCACCAGGATGCAACGCCCTGATGGAACCGGGAAGATCAGGAGTGCTCGTGCCTCCTGATGATGATGTTGTTGAAGCTCTCATCTGTTCAAAGAAGAGAACCTGTACAACGACACGTAAAGGAAGGCGCTCATTCTGCACTGCGTGCATGCAAGCTTCTGCGGACAGCTTCCTGCAGTCCATCAACCTACATATTCTTTTCCTCTCACTTTTGCTGATTCCAGGATGTTCCTGCATAACAAAATAGTGTGAGTCACCGAAATTCAGTTCGGTTGAAGTCAATGGAACCATTCGGTACATCTCAACAGGTTAAATACATGTATGGTGAAACTAACTAACCTTTAAATACATGTCAATGGCACGATAAAGACCGTCATGAGACTGTCTAGGAAAGCTTGATACCAAATCGGCGATATTCACAAAACTGAGAAGAGGCAGATTAGGATCACGTGCAATCTCAGCAAGGTAGCTATCGACAAGCTTTGCAACCTTTATCTTGCTCGAAGTATTTGATACCATCTTGGGGCTTCTGATCTCCTGCAATTCGTCTTCCATCAAAGATTGATGTTCGTGTGCTACAAACACTTCAACTAGCTTCTGCACAGTTTCAACATCGTGAGTTGTTTCACCAGCCGACGCACAAATCAAAAGATCAGCCACCGTAGCCTCATCAAGCCTCTGGCCTATCCTCCTCATCAGTTCAGATCTCACCGACACTTCACAATCCAGTTGAATAGCCACTTTTAATAACTTCAGCGAGAAAGCGCAAGAGCCACTTCCCATATCTGCCGGCAATAAACCGACAATAGCCTCCAATAATAATCTATTCTTTGTGGTATCACCACTCTGGATAACACCCTTATTGAAACTAGGCAACCTTCTAGAGGTGTACGCACTTAGAGCTTCTCCGACAACTGCCCCGGAAACATTTCCATTGGTTGTAATAGTTGACAGGACTCGCTTATAGAGATCGAGTTGGAGCTCGCAAAGATCTTCCACCCACCAATCCTTTGGAACCATTAGTTGTTTCCTCACACCGTTCCAGTGAGCATCGTTCCCATTTTCCGATGGGAGCTTTTTCCTATTATATGTGTATGACCACTCCACCTTGGATGGATCCATCGAAGCCTTGGTAGCTATCGACTCAATACAATGGCTCACGATCTTAAGTTCCTCCGACCATGGAAGAAGTGATTTGGTTGTTTGTAGAACAATAATAGAATCTTTCCAGCTCCTGAAAATGCTGGAGTTGAGGAAAACTTCAATCTTGTAGATGAGATTTCCCTTTTCGATGGTTTCATACATCTCAAGATACTCCGCTGCACAGCGAGCTGCAACTACATTGTACGCATTTAGAGTGACAACCATACCATAACAGAACTTTGCACATATTTCAAAAGCAACAGGTCCTCCAGGAATGTCGTGGATGTGAATTTCGTCGTTCTCCTCATCTGTGTTTGAAACCAACTTTTGCAAGCGTAAGCTTTTGGACAAAAGTGGAAACTGCAGATATTGATCAGGTAAAGGTTCAATCAGCAGGCTCAAGGATAATCAACATAAACTTATGTAGCGAGTGCGAACAATTGAAGAAAACAATTGTATACAATAATTGCAAAAAGAGGATTCTTTGGCTCTATTTCACAAAAGTGCTAAATAGAACTTTACCTTATGTAGATAAAATTTTATGTCCCCAATATTAACGACTATGTCAGATGCCAGCTCAGTTGCCACATACCTGAACAAATATACGCCACTTCACATTAATTTTTGAATGAAATGAAAAAACCAAAAGAAAATGTAAAATATCAAGATAAACTATATTGAACCTACTACAGTATGACAAGCAATAGTATGTTTTCTGGCATACACATGTTAAATACAAAATTAAGGTGGGAAATGAAAAGAACTGTCTCTTTTAGTCTCCAATTGCTGAAACGCATATTTGTTCTGCTGAATTAACAACAAACATGTATCTAATATTGTTCGTAAATATGCAGAAGGTGCAGGACACAAAACCAAATATGGCTATGGTCACACTCTGAAGTTTGGTTCAGGGCTTAAGAACCACCAACTAGTTTGATTTTGGAGCCATAAAAAACAGTGAATGAAATTGAGGTCAGAAGTTTAAAAATTATCTCACTATTTTTAGTACATAACACACATTGATGGAAAAGTGAACTAGTAACATAGTAAGTAATTACCAAATCTTACATGAAAGCATAAACCATTGTACTAACTAAGCTTTTTTAACTTGAACCAAGAACTTTTAACAATTTTTAAATAGGTGGTATCATATAATTAGTTAACATTGCTGAGCTTTTAACATTTTCACTCAATCAAAATTAGATCCATATAACTACTATGTTTCAAGATGAGAATCAAATGCTTCTTTAAAATAAGAGGATCTGTTACTACATAAACAGTGTAATGTAATGATGTATGTACTATACATTCATTTCTATATCTATAGTCAAAAAAATTATTGGAAAGGAAAATGATTTTCAACGTTATATCCGAAAAGAAAGATGGACCACTATGTGGTACTATATCCAACTGTCACTCAGCATCTACAAAGAACAGTTTATATGATGAACACCAATGAGTGAGATATCATTTCTGGACTTGTCAGAGATGCAACTGATTCCTGTGACAATGTTAGCTTATGCTTCTTTCTGGTTGGACCCTAGTGAGGTGGAAGCTCTTGTTGGAGTTAGGGGAAAATAGGATGTGAGATAGAAATGTATCACAATCCGGAAAGATCAAGAAGATATATCTGAACTATGGAGATGGGCAGCATATCCTTGACTGATAAAGAATGGAACTTCAAGCTTATTAATCCTCAATTTGAGGACCTGTTTAGATTTGATTATTTGAGTTTATCTACTAGCATAAACACTTATGAAACTGTTTGGGAGAGCTTATGAAAACAACTTATGATATGTCCATAAGTTGTTTTTACCTATTTCCCGAAGCTCTCCAGGATTGCTTATGAAAGCAGTTTTTAGCTTATACAAAAACCGTTAAACTTTATTTTATAATTTGTTATAGAAATAGCTTATACATAAGCACTTATATTGGAAGGGCTTAATTAAGTTGTTTATCGAAACAGGGTAAGACAATCAAGCAAAATAGTGTGCATGCTTATACTACGAATTAGAGATGAAATATATTTTTAGCAAAAATAAATATGAGCATGTAGCTTTATCCTATAAGCTGAGGAACTAATTAGGATAACAAATCAATCTCAATACATTGCTAGAAAAATTGTAAGTTTTTTTAATGTACAAGCAAAAGATCCATCATGACAAAATAATACTAATGAAGTTTGTAATAATAATTGAAATATGTGCAGAAATCAAACATAAGAAACCAACCAATGGATTTGGAAGGAAATAAAAAAGAACAAATCATAAATAAGAACCTCAAATAACATATGATTCAAAGCAAGAGGTAAGTGATCTAAGTATAGAGGAAACTAATTACATACCTAACATTATCTCCATCATTTTGAAAAGAATCAGGCTTAGATCCAAGTTTCATAAACTTCATCTTGACCAAAAAGAAAAAAGCTCCAAAATAGCTTCTCAAATCACCTACTCCACAACCTCTTAACCAAGTTTGGATAAAACATAAAATGCAAGGAAATTGCTATCTAGATCAAAGTAGAAGATAAAAGGATCAAGTTCAAGTTCTTTCCTTGTATGACCGAATCTTTCCCACAAACCAAGGCTAGTTAGATGAAATTTTAAACTATTTTTGGGCTATTAGTATTATTCTTTCTGTAACTTGAATGAGAAGAGACTCAAAGAACATGTTGCTTACTAAATTGGTAACAAAGTCCAAAGAGACCGGCCAAGATAAACCATGTTAGGAGACATTACCAACAAAACAAACTATCTCCAAGACACAAACACATTCATATATTTATAAAATAATAATAATTTTCTCAAAGAAAGAGTAACTTTGTTACAGACACCCCCACTACTTCTATCTGACACCACCGCCCCACTCTCTATTAAATTTATGTTTCTGAATCTTGGTATTTGTTTTTGTTGTTGTTTCCAACAATGGATTTAGACACCACAAAGTAACAAACAAACACACACACTTTCTGGTCAGCAAAATTTCAGAAACCAAATTCCATACTCAACATTCACACACTACTAGTGTAGCCATGTCCCTTCTTTGAACTCCTGAAAACAAAAGACAGCATTTTTTGGTATTAGTTCATAAAACCACCAATTTTGTAGACATAAAGCATCGTTTTTTGTGGTTTCTATACATCATTAGACACGTTATACACTACTATAGGATTAAAAAAATATGCTTTTTTTTTTCTTTCCATTCAACAACAAAGTAAACATTTTTATCAGAATTATAAATAAAAAAGCTGCATTGAAACCAACCCAATTGGTCACAAGTTGGAATAATGATGGGTTTTTAGTTTTAGCAAAAATATATGAAACATAAAAATCAACATGGGATTTTCATGTTTCTGCTTCAAAAGTAAAAAAAAACATAAGAAAGAGAAAGAACAAAAACATGATGTATATGAATAGTTTGAAGACATACCTAGAAGACACAAAAATTGTTTCTGGTTTATAGTTGATATCAAAGAAACACAAAGGTTTGTTTAGTTTGAGTATGTGAAAAAAGAAGAGGTGTTTATGTCTATAAACATAAACATAAGATGAAACTACATGAACCTATCAAAGGAATGGCAAAAGATGAGGCTTGAAAAAAGATGAGCTGTTCCTCATCTTTTGATGACAGCCACCACAGCTAGCTACACAAACACAAAAAGCCAACCAATTTCAGAATGTTCCCACTTTCTCTCTCTCTTTCTCTTTCTCTTTCTCTCTCAACATATGGCTTTTGAATCAGTAGTAGCACTCTCTATGCCCCCACCACCCCCTAACTTTTCCTTTTTCCCTTTCTTTGTTTTTCATTAACCTTTTTTACAAAACATGGACAAAGGAGACAATAGTCTTGTTTATTTAGTTTAGGGAAGAAATAAAAAATTCAGGGCTATTTTTTTTTGACTTCATTTTAGTGTATGTTTGAACTTTGAATGCAAATAATGGGTATGTTTGGTAGTGTGTTTGCAAATCGATGTTTGATGGAATCACGGCAAAAAACCACGCTAGTAAATTTAGTATTTGAAGCTTCTGAAAGTCACGACAAAAACGCACCAGAAAACGTACAACCGTGTTTTTGTGTGTTGCAAATGGAAAACTAAACACACACTTTGAGTGTCAAGCAACTCAAACACCTTTAAACACTTGACAAATATTTGTCATTTGTTTAATGACGTGAAAAAATATGATTAATTTAGTTAAACAATGGTTAGTTGTTTTCACAGTCAAAATCATGGTTAATTCAATCTATATAAACTAACCATAATTTTCAATGTAAACTGAATCAACTAATTACTCAATTAAATTAACCATGTATTTAGATGTGATTAACCATGTGTCGCCAATAGATGATAGTATAAATGTCTATAAAACACACTTTCTTTAGTCCTTTTTATATAAAACAAATAAGTTAACAAAAACTGACGTATTTAGTCTACATTATAAACTAAATAAATGTTGACCGATTTGTTTTTTATAAAATGAACAAGAGGGAGTAATTGGTAAAGAAAATTTAATTGAGAAGTGAATCACTGCTCCATGATGGTTGATTTTTATATTTATTATTAGGGTAGTGTTAACTTGTGCCCAAGTTAAGAATCCAAAAGTGGAATTAAATCATAAATTTTGTCTTAAAAAAATAAGATTTTAAATTTCTAAAATATTGAAAGCACAATTTCCAATAAAATATTTCTATCTTTAGTTTCTAAGGCACAAGTTATCATTTTCCTTTTTCTAATAAACATTATGTGTAACCTAACATGTTTTATTTGATAAAAAAGTGAATGATGAACTTTAATTTGATTTGAGGTTTTTGAGGTTAAAACTAAGAAAACTTTGGATCCTCCTTACCTTTTACCTTTTCTCACACACCTCCGTCCACTATATATGACTGACTATTCATTGCCATGTAATGCAATGCACGCCAATTCTGACAGGCGCCACTTTGTTACTCCTTTTTACCATAAACAAAACGAGTCGATTTGGTGTGGAAAAGGAAATAGTAAACAATATATCTCTTGAGCTCTGTTCCATTCCACCACTCTTTTTATTCATCTTTTGTATACAACTACACTGTTTATTGGTGAGTATTGAATAGTAAGAGAATATAAATAATTTGATTGATTTAATTTTGAAAATTTAGAGTTGAAAACTGAAGTTTTTGAGATTTTAAAGTAAGAGAAATTGATAGAGGGGTATAATTAGAACAATTTTGAAAAATGAAATACTAAGATTATACATTAGTTAGAACAGAGCAACTGAAATGAACTCACCTTAAAAGTTCGGATTCGTTCATTGAAATTTTAGCTATTAGACTATTGACGGAAAAAGATGAACAAATTTGGTTCAATGTCTCACACTTGTGTATGAACAAATTTGGCTGTGAGAAAAGAATCCATCATGTGTACCTCATAAGTTTTCCTATAAATATTAGTCATTGTTAAACGACGGTGGGAACTCCGTACCGTTAACATGGTAACCATAAAATAATAAATGATCTTTTTTTAAATAAAAAAAAAATGGTCTTGTAAGTAGCTTTACTATGCTTAAGGCATGATAATGATGAAAGTTAGGATCATTGGAGGGAAGGATTGAAGCTTTCTCTTCTTGAGTGAAAATCATTCGGTATTGAGTAGGGGTCGGAATAGGCCAGGCCAGGTCTATCCCTGGTCTACGAAAAAATTTACAAGTCTGAGCTTGACATATGGTCTATCATAGGTCGTTTTTTTTGGTCTGCCCTGAAAGTCTACTTCCAGATCTATTTTACATTAAGGTCATCAAATAGTTCATTTGACCTACTAAATAGGTTAAACAGACCTTAAACCTACTTAAAAGTCTCTTTCACCACAAACAAATTTTAACAACATTAAAGCTTGTTTAAAAGCCTATTACGGCAAAACCTTTTAATGCATGTAATTAAATTAATATAAAATATATATTTTTTAATAGATAAGTATTAATAGGTCGGCCTATGAGGCTTAACAGGCTTTCCTGAATGCCAAATCTTGACCTATTTAACTAAACAAACTTTTTAAAAAGCCTAAGCGTTGGCCTCTTTACTAAACAGGTCAGGCCATACCATAACAGGCCAGGTCGTAGCCCCTGTAGGCTGGCCTGGCCTATTCCCAACCCTAGGGTTGAGTGAGAAATTAGGGGTTGATCTTGGTGAACAACTATATACTCCCTCCGTCCCGCAATAGATGATTTATTTGAAAATGTGTAATTTTGACCTAACTTACTTTGAGCATATTTTTCTACTAATATACAAAGATAAATAATATCCTATAAGATGTCTTTAGATTTGTCTCGATGAGTATTTTCAAAATATCAAATTTTCATAATTTTTTCTAATGTATTATTTAAGATATTTAAACTCAAAATTATGCGTTGATGTGCGTAATGAGGTCAACTGTGTCAAATAATAAGGGACAGAGGGAGTATAATTTTGGGTCTTGTTAATTTGTGTCCTAAGAGCACAAGATAAAAAACTAAACATAGAAATTCAATTTTGGAAATTGTGCATTCATAATTTTAAAAACTTATCTTTTTAATACAACATTTATTTTTAAATTCTATTTTTAGATCCTTATCTTGTGCCCTTAGGACACAAATTAGCATTTTTCCTATAAATTTTTTGGTCCCTTTTGTAACTCTATTAAGAGAAATGGAAGTGGTAGAAATCAAGGTATGTTTTTGTTCAACTTTTGAAGTTAATTTCGTGTATTTATGTTGTTCATATTATTGTATAATTATTGCTATTATAACGAGATTAATTATTTAACTAATGATTTAGATAAATTATACAAAGGAAAATGTTAACTTGTGCAAGTTAATGATTCAAATATAGAAAAAACATATTAAAATGTGTGCATTGTATTCAATATTAAACTTTTTAATCATTTAAATGCACAAAATTTTAGAGAATGTTTCTTCTTTTAGGTTTCTTAACATGTTCCCTAAGTGCACAAATTAACACTACCCTTATACAAAAGATAAAAAATACAATCCAAAATTGTGTTTCCTCTTTATATTCTGACATAGATATCAAGTTAAATTACAAAACTAAATTAGTCAAATCATTCATAATTCAAATCATTTATTTAACGAGCTCAATATTTAGTTAAATTTCTTATTTAATTCATAAATCAAGCTTAGTTAGTAGGACAATGCATAATATATGCAAGGTTTGAGGTTCAAACCCAAACCATCATAAAAATAAAAATAAAACCAATATTAAAAAATGAGTAATGCTATATGGTACGGATAAATTTGCTTACGAAAACCAACGAATGCATAACAGCTCAAATTTAAAAGAAGAAAAACTGGTTTAGTTTGTTGGAGGAACACAAATCATAGGGTGGTGGCTAATGAAAAGTTTAGAAGTCACTACGTGGAGGATTGAAAATACTCCATTTACATAATTCATGGTTGAATGACATTAAAAGAATGCAATAAACGGCATTCGTTGAATTCCGTTGTTATGTATCCGTACCATTCATCATTACCCTAAAAAATTAATTGAGTGTAATAAATTTCAGTGACTCAATTCAATTGATTGCAATCTAGTACTTCAAGTACTAAATATAAAAACAAAACACATAAATTTTGCCTACCAATACCATCTTGATGGATGGTAGCATTTGATTAGACTAATTGTGGGTTCTCTCTATCTGGCATTTTGCAGTTGAAATGATCTAAATTCTGGTATATAGCGGTTTGTTTAGTCCCCTCCTAGTGGACAAAATTGTGACCACAATGCTTTATCTTATCCAATCTTTTATTCCTTTTCCACATGCAATGCTTCTTCTCTCGACTTTTCCAATGTCTATACAATATATAGAATTAAATTAAAATATTAGGAAAGTAAAAATATATAAATCGCGTAATTTAAAATAAAATAAAATAATCAAACACATCCCCATGATAATGCCTACGGCCTACCCTTTAATTTAGTTATTTATAGTTTCCCTTCATCAAGAATATTTTTTTCCCCAGGAAATGAGAAGCAGCAAGAACACCAACACGTAAACATTAATATATTTAAGATAAAATATATAAAACTTATGTTTTACACACCTGATACGGATGATGATGCAAGAAACAACCGTTTCAAATATGGAAAATAAGATAGATTCCTATATTCCTTCAAAAAAAAGATAAATACCTATAGTCTCAATGACTCCTTGTTCAACGATATAAATTTGCCTACCAACATATTTGGGCATTTTTTTCATTTTAAAATGTCACTTATTCACCTTAAAAATGAATTTATTGTCACTAGATTATTTGAAAAATAAAATAAAAATAGATTCCTTTAAAGTAATATGATAGATTTTTCTTGTTCAAAAATATGATAGATTGTTTCATGAGAGTTTTTTCTATTAATTTATTTTAATTTTTTTATTTTAAAATTAATCAATAACCTAAATCATTTATTGATGATCACTATATGATCCATATTAATTTTGAATGCATTAATGTCACAATCTTTGAAATTACGTTTTCATGATCACTATATATATCATCCATATTATTTAAATATCTATACATATTTTCACATATTTCCAATGGAAGTTATCAGCCTTCAGCCATACTCAAAGATATGAGTTAGCAAGATTGAAAAACAACTATACACAGAAATATTATTAAAAAACTATAATATAAAACAGGTTTCAAACAGTCAAAAATACATTTCAGAGTTTAAAAAATAAGATAAGATATATTATATTATATAACTTGTCAGACTTGAACCTTAAATTTATTTATCAGATAAGACTTAGACTATCATATTTCCACGCCTAGTACCAACCCAATTAACAATATGTATTGAACTTGTAAATACAAAGAGAAAAGCCTCAATCTCTACATAGAATGGATCCGTCTCGATCAAAAGAGTAAAAGCTATCGAGATACTTTGAAATGTCACTTATTAATTAATTAATTAATTAACTAACGTGGTTATGAAAAAACACGATTATTCAAGAATACATATGTTTTAAAATAAAAAGGTAGTAATATAAAAAAGAGTAGCTTTTTCATGAATGAGTGAAAAAAACAGATAGCAATGTTTTTTTTAAAAAGAAGATAGCAATGTTGTTGTAATTGCTATAGACGGGTGCTTATTGAGTTAGGAGTTATATGCATGAAGTGACAAATGTGTCAAAAAAAAATTGAGAGGAAATGTGTAACTTAAAACGTTTGGAAATTGGCTTCATGTAGCATCATGGATGACTTCAATTGTTTCGGTCCAATATATTTTATTTTACATATATGTTGAATATTGACCTATACCATGTGGAATGCATGCTGGTTGAAAATCTTGCTTTAGCAAAAGAAATGTCTTTCCAGCTCAACTATAATATGGCATTAATTCCTTATGAGGGGACCATTTGGTACGAACGACCTTAAAACAAGGGCACCTTCACTAGTTTTCACTTTTTGGGCAACACAAGGAAACCATCCTTGATAGTTCAAAAGCAAAAACTTGTAATTTTCAATTAAACTTAAAAGAAGCAGCCCCTTAAAGCAAAGAGGGGAAAGAGTATTTTTGGGTGGTTTAGAAAATTTAAACTCAATGGAACACTGATTTTTACACTTACAAATATTTTAAATTGTTAACAGCAAACAACTGATAGGCAAATTTAGGGTAAGTTGAAGTTTAGATAGTCAAATGTGTTAAGAATTAACTATAAAACATACGATGAGGTCAAATTCAAAAGACTAGACGATTAGGTAAGAGAGATTTATGATGGCTTGAGTGTCATGTTGAATACTTTTATTTACTCAATGTGAGACTCCAAATGTTGCTACGTCTTTTAAGAGCCAACTTACATGATGACTTCGTTCTATTGACACTGGCCCAATGATAACCCTTGCTTTTTTCCCTGCTTCACTCACATATTAGTATCTGACAGAGCACCTTAATTCAGCCTATATGTAACCCTTTACGCGACCTAAATCTTAATAAGAGCGCCAATTATTAAAACTTAAACACATGAGAAGAGCCCAACGCACAAAACTAGTTTCTTAATTAGGTGTGAGCCTCATGACTTAAATACCATTTTGAGATGTTTTATCTAACTCAATGTGAAACTCTTAACATAATGCAAGATCAGACAAGGCAAAAACAACCGAAGGTGGTTTAGTCGAATCTTTCTCGGTTGCAAAGAGTCCCAAGACAATCGTAAAAACTTCATAGTGAGCCAAATTCAATAAAAATGGATAATTCTGCCACAAGAAGTCCACCTCCTGTTTTCAAGCTAAAAAAATATGAGTAGAATCGAAAAGGATGATCTGGGAGAGAATGTGTGTGGGTGAGTACCAGAAAGAGTCGTACAACGTGGAAGAGCAATGTGTGACATAATTGCCACATATACATAACAACACTCACATTTTCACACACCTTAGTGTAAGTTTAGTCGAATAGCGGTAGTCAAGGAGATTCTTTGTAGGTCATGTTCATGGCTTATAGAATTTTAGGCTTTGGATATTTTTTATAAATACCATTTATAAATTTCATGTTAGACACACTTGATCATTCAAACAACTTGGTTTACTTGTAGTTTATCTATGTTTTCTTGCTTCTAGCTTTTACGTATGTTTTTCATTGTATTTTAGCTCTAAAAGATTATTTGCCACACTTAATGATGTTTAGAGGAGTTAAATTAACAACACCTATAGGACATAACTGTTTTCTTGGCGAAATCATTTGAAGAAAAAAGAAAATCATTGTAGAGCTTTAACGGAATTGTCGGTTAACTTTCAAGTTCCACACCAAGTGGTTACCTATTTGCAAATACTACCTTTGTTCCTAAAAAAGACATTGTTGACTAAATTAAAAAGATTTAAAAAAATTAGTTGTATTATTAAATTTGTCTACAATTGATGTTATTTTACAAGTTTGTCCTTCAAGCAAGAAAATAGTATATGTTTCCATCACAATATTTATTACCTTGCACAAAAAGATGTAACATAATTAAGGATATCTTTGTAAAAAAAAATTGTAATACATTTGAAATTTAAAAGAGATTTTACACTAATCAAAATAAAAGAGGTCTTATAAAGAGAATAAGGAAAAATCTCAAAACGGTCTTATATTTACTAGGATTTGAATCCTCTCGAGTGACACAGGATCCTATGCAATCTTCACCAATCATCTTGATCTACAGCATATGACCAATGACACTAACGATTAGGTGAACGATTTAGATCAACGCAGGATGACAAGCATGAGAGAGATGACAAAAGAGGACGATGAAAGAATCATGTGTGGCCATGATTACACGTATTATCACAAAGCACATGGACTTTGATTATTGTATGGTCAAGTAAATTGCATCGGAACCTTCTATGAATATATATATTTTATGATACCTTCTATGAATGCTTAAAAGTTGTTAGAAACATGAATTGATCATGAGAATCAAATTCAATCGATCTTTTGACATGCGGCGGAAGCTATATCTTAATTTCTATTGGAAGTATACTTCAAAGTATTCTATCCCAAAACATGATCAAATATCATAAAATAATTGAGTTAAAGTTCTTTTTTGATGTCAAATGGGTCTTTCCTGACACAGTTAGTCTGCAGAAAAATTCATTGAATGTAGTTAGGCACATGCATACTGGCTTACCTGCAACTAAAAAAGCCAGTTATCATTATCATAGAGCAGATGAATTGTAATGATATATATAGTAAGTCATTTTCGAATCTATATCATGACTTTGCTATACACCTTTGAATGGATGTCATTTTCAGTTTACTAGTAGTATGTACTTTAAAGAGTTCGAGGGTTGAATTCTATGCCAATTTATTTGAAGAATCCTTTAAGGCCTTGTCGCAACACAACCGTGGCTAAAAGTAACATTAGATTTTTTGAGAGGAAAAAGTAACGTTAGATGTCGTTGCCAATTGGTAAGTAAGAGTTTCAACTTAATATTTAGGCTAAATTACATGTTTTTGGTGTTAATCTTCCGATTCTATGGGAAAATGGTCATAGTAATGATATGAGGTTTGGTAGGAAGGTAAGTAAAATATGATCAATAATTGTTTAATCCAAAAATTATAAACTTCTAAATTACATATTTGATCCTTTAATTTATTTATTATTTTTATTTTAGTCCCATAAATAATGGTTGATACATTTTAATAACTTGATCATAAATGTGATTAAAAATAGTTAAACGCGTAAATTTATTAAGCCTTTTTTTTCTCACCACAAATTTTTTGTGCAACTTTGAGCTTAATTCTATTGACCAAATAAAAAAGCCAAATGATTTGAGCCATAATCACCCCATTTTTCAGTGAATGAAGAAAATGATAAAACTTAGAGAGATGATTTAAAAAATTAATTTCATTTCTTTGTTTATCAAGTTATATTGTGTTCTATATGTCCGTGACTTTCTTTCTTGTCAGGAAATGTCATAGGACTTCTTTTTGGACCGCTTCTTTTCCACCCTATGATTTATGTAGTTTGGATTATAGAATCAGTATAAAAACCCCATAAAAATCTTCAAAAACACGTTGAAACATTTTGGATTTTAAAATCTGAATAGGACGCGCAAGAAACTATAGGGTGGGAAAAGTAATCCCCTTCTTTTTGGGTAATGATGGGCTTTCGTTTAGGTTTTAGTCTAAGATTGTTTAGGCTTGATTACCTGTAATAAGAGATCTTTGACATGCCACTGATATAAAAAAGCAAGTTACAGGTGTCTACTTGCACCACCTTGTTTAATTATATACACCCAACATCATTCATTCAAAAGTCAAAACACACCTCTCTCTCCCCTTGCTGATATTGGAAATACATACCCCTTCTCTCATTTCAAGGACATATAAGCATTCTACTAATTTGATTCTGAAATGTATAAATATATATTTTTTTGAATGGAATTTTGAATTATTTATATAATTCTTTAAGCATTCTTTTTTTTTTTACTAAATTTCTTTAAACTTCTTGAAACCTAACATTTGGAACAAATGTATATGCCTTCTGGAATTTTAATTTTAGAATGCATAAGAACTGTGTTTCCTTGATTAGACTTTCAAAAATGCATAATTTTGTACTTTGGAACTTTGTTTTTATTACTCATGAGGAATAGGTGTTTGTTGTTATTTCCATAGTGTGTGAATCTACGTAACCAAAATCCATTTGATTGAAACTGAATTAAATTTAGTTAAAAGTAATTTTAAGGTGAAATAATTTATGTTTGAATTTTTTTTAAATAAAAGTAACTTTAACAATTAATTTGAGCATGAAAATACCCTCAAAAATAAATAAATTTGAGCATGAAAAATCTGGTTTGACATAACATATTCACGTTTGATTTCACAAGTGGCCCATTAGCTCAGTTGGTTAGAGCGTCGTGCTAATAACGCGAAGGTCGCAGGTTCGAAACCTGCATGGGCCAATTTTTGTCTTTTTTGCAGAATTAAACCTTCTGATTCAAATATCGGACTTTAATAAAGAGTGGGACTCAAATTCTGTAAGTGTTGGCTCACAATGGAGATCACATGGTATGGTCAGAACTCAGAAACCGTTGGAATAGCACAGATTCTGTGAGGTGTGAACCTAGCAGTCCTTTTTCTTTCATGATCCCATTTGAAGTAATTATTTTGAGTGTTCTCTGTGTAAGAAAATTTCTTGTAATAGGTGTTGTGCTACTGCCTCCCTATATTTCGTGTTTTCGTTAGACTCTCACCACTCAGCTGCTAATTCTTTTATTTATACTGATCATATGATCCTCTAGTTCTAATCAAGAACTATAATAATCACTTGTGTTAGATTTGAGATGAATGAAATGAAATAATCATAGATTTTGTTAGTTTGGTTGTTTAAGTTAAAATCTTGCACTTATATATTTATATATAAACCATTATTTACACTTGAATAGAATGCAAGCGGGTAACAAGCTGCGCCGCTAGACCTTTTTGGATGACAAAACCAATCCTCGTGAACACAACATTCATGGACCTAGGAGACATGACATTGCTATGCATGACCTTTTGAACTCTATGTAGAAGGTCAACGGCCTCTGGTGCTAGGAAACCGAAAGTGTCAAAAGCAAATGGTATAAAAGCATGTTGATTGTCAGAACACGTTTTCTCATGTTTGGCCACTTTGCTTGATGCAGCTTTAAGGGCTGTATGTCCTACGGTAAATGGTCCGACACCTAATCCCACAAGTGGTGAAACCCCAGTCAAATCTACACAAACATGTTTTTCACCTACCCATCCGTATACCATGACGTCCGCAGGCCTGAGTGTTGATCTTCTATCTAGTGGGTCAGTCAAAAAGTTCGCAGGCACCTCCTTCTTCACTGACATTTCCGCCCGTCTGAAAATATCAAAAAGTAAATCCCTAACAAAGTCATGTCTGTAATTAAAGTCAGGAAGCTCCTTACAGTGAACGACATGCTCCCCAAAAGTATCCAGGCACGCCTTACGACAAACAGGGCACACCTCATCAATAGGAAATATGGGAATTATAAGACGATATCTAAGGATAGTACGATACTCACTGGTGACATATGCTGACCTATCCCATCAATCGGGATAGCTAGAAGAAAATCCTGAGCATGTGCTGCTTGCAAACATCCAAAAATTGTCTTCTGTCTCGTGGTCATGTCAAACTTAACTTCCATATCTTGAACACTTTTACTAAAAAGAGCACTCGCCAAAACATGTTGTGCTTTAGAAGGGACGGTGTCTTTGCTAGTAAAACTGCTAACATCAAAATCTGGAATTGCACCACGAAGACCATCCAAAGCATTATCAAAATCCGAATTCATGCCATATAACCCACTGTCTCTCAAAATATGATATTGTAGCACCCAAAACTGTGTCATAGAAACCACAAAAGCGTACAAAGAAGCCTATAATGTTGAGTACAAACCCAACCCTCAAACCTAATAGGTAAAGAATCCAACCTCCATTGAAGGTCCCCAAAGAAAGGACCTCCACCAACCACAATGTCCTCAACCGCTTCCCGCAACTCTTTATCAAACAACATAGCCGCCTTTTCCATGTGAATCGGTTGGCACGTTCTTAAGTCAAAGAAAAGTTTGGCAATACCCATGCGCGATCGAAGTAGAAGAAGCTCACTTTGAGGATCCCGTAACTGAGGAAGAAGATGCATTAACTCAGCAGCTCTGGAAGCTCTCTTCATGGCCAACCCCTCAATAAAACCTTTATCTCGGCTAACAACCCCTCCGAGCAATTTCACCCCCAACGTCGGCCTCCCAATATCCGTAGGGAACAACCCCCCACGATGCTTATTACCATCACATGAAGGCCAAAAGATCTCAGTCTTACGAATATTCAATTCAAGGCCCAATTCTGACCCAAAAACCCGAATGATGTCTAGAGCTTTAGCCACCTCCTCTGAATCCCCTACAAGAGTCCCATCATCAAGGTACCAAGTATGAAGAAGAAACTTACAACTATCACTAATCTGATGAATAAGAGGGAAAGAAGCCACTTATATAATTTTTTTGGTGGTGAAAGAGACCATTTTATGATAAAATACAATTCATTCCATTTCATCTAATGTTCTGTTCTTCATTTCCATTTATTATCGCCTCATTCTACTTCATTTCATAGTACTGCATCATAAATTGTACAATACCTTTTAGTTTTTTTTTTCTAAATTGTACAGTAAGTTGTTAGAATAACATTTCTTAGTGGGAAAAATATGAAGGATATGAATACGTATCCTACCCTTCTACAATGAACAATCATTTCACCATTCATGAATGACCTGCTAGTATATCAAATGTATTGACGGTCAAAGTCCTTTACAGATTTGATTTGATTTTCAGTTAGCCAGCTCTTGGTAAGTACATCTGTTCCCTTCTCAAAAGTGTGTTTGCAATGTAGAACTCATGCACCATGCCACATGGGAAAAATAACAGCTAGCACCCCACTTTATTATTTTATTTTCAAAATACTAATTCCATGAAATGGAAATCTTCATAAAACTGGGCCAAAGCATACAACTTTTTTGATGATGACTTAACTACTGCAACTAACCGTTGGTTCCTTTTCATACCTTTTGTCTTTCAACTGTTAAATTCAGCCTTAGAAAAGAACAAAATTCAAAACAAACACCAAAGTGCAAAAACAATAAAACCGAGGTGCATTGGGTGCCTCTAACCGTGTAATCAACAAATCACAGTTCCACAACTGCAGCCACATGGGCATTGAGCATAACACTCGCATGACCATACATAGAATAAGTCATATGAAAATTATTACTGATAAAATATTAGCATGGCTACATTGATAATGAAAATTTATCCTAACTTAGCCTTTAATTTTAGAGGAAAAACATTGCAGATCAGAAAAGGAATTGAAGTCTCATATATGAACCACAAACTCGGACACGACACAAACACATTGACACCAAAAATAATTTAATGAGATGATAATTCAATGTAATCATATATGTCAGTGTCGTGTTGGTGTCAGATACAATATGTATCCGAGAAGAAGTATATGTGCTTCGTAGCATCTCATAGGGACAGGAAAGAAAACAGGATATTGCATGAAACAATAAAGCATTTGTTTCTGGTCAAAAAATAAAGCACTGGTAGTTTAATATCCACAAAACACTTACGGCATTTTAAAGCAACGAATTGAAGTCATTAGAAGCACTCAAGCACAAATATTATTCCCAAGTATCTTGTTAATAAAGGTTACAGAATAAACCCCTTAAGTTAATTGTATACCAAGTAATGTTATTCTATATAAAAAACACAATATGGTCATAATACTATAAATACCTCATTTAGAAGCATAGCACAATTCAAATATTCCTAATAAGTATCTTGTTATAAAACTTTATCAAATTAACCCCTTAAGTTATTGCATGCCAAGCTAATGTTATTCTAAATTAAAAACATAATATGGTAAAAAAAATAAAATAAAAAGGGTCAATCACTAATCAGAATTTTGAAGGGAAAGACAACTTAGTTAAATACTTCAAAGAGCATCCAAATCCTAATAACAAAAATTAAGCCCAAAGCTAGGTCCATGATACTCAAGTAGGTTTCTAAGTAAGACATAAATTCTCCAAATTGGGTCCACATAATATAAAAGTTTATACATAAACCAATCAACAGACAAAGTAATCTTAAGTCTTAACATAGGATTCTCTACATTAACTACATTAAACTAATCATAGAAAGCACAGGAACAACTCTTCATGCACTTGAATCTAGCTGAGAATAAACTTACAGTGAAGGAAACCTGCAACAAAACAATAACCAATTAACCATTATTAATGTAAATAAATAAATAGATTATATTAACTTTTTGTTAATTAATTAGCTGTTTTAGATGGTTACAGTTAGTTACATACTTTATGGTTATCGTACATAGCAGGGTATATGTATCAATATTTTTCATTCTCAGTAACAATGAAAAGTTCTTTTTTCTCTATCACAATTTCATACCATTTCACAACAGAAACCATCACTCATTGTTAATTAACAAAGTATAAGTATTAAAATTGTAATTAATCCCAAATTAATAAGCACTTACTTGGATCAGAATGAATTAACATAGCAGTCCCACCAAAGTCACAAGTTCCACCAATTTTCTTATGCTTCTGCCAGTAACTATTGAATGCATAAGAAGCATGAGCAACCAATGTATCAGGATTGTAACAATTCCCTTGTGGAGTAGTAATCTCTAAACAATCAGCACCACCTTGTCCACAAGCATAATCCAAAGCTTCTTGCAATGTTTCATCAGGAACACTAGGCTTTGCAACACACCAAAGTTTCTGAACAGGTACAATTTGTGGATAAGGTGAAGCCGAAGGCGAACCGTTTTCTATTGGATTGCAAGGTGGACAAGTGAAACCATTTTGAGGAGAGTTAGCTGGAGAAAGATATTGTGGTGGTAATGGTGATGGTTGTTCTTGAGGGGCAAAATAGGGAGAAGAAATTGGTGGTGGAGATGAAACTATTTGAGCTAATGGTGGTAAAGGTTTTGAATTTGGTACATTGGAAGGAGCTGGATAAGGAGAACCAACAGGGAAATCCAAAGGGGGTTGAGCAATTTCTGGAATTGGGGTTGGTTTTATAGGGATTGTGGTAACTGAAAGTTTTCTAGTAGTGATTTTTCTCTCATTTGGGATATTGGTAGCAATGTTTATGATGCTGTTATGGTTGAAAAATCCAAGCTTTTTCATGGATTCTAAATGGGAAGATATAAAGTTTAAACCTTTATCAGAAAAATATGAAAACCTTGAACTTGGTATGAGAGAAAATGTTGAGTTAACGGTTTGAAGAAACTCAATCATAGGTTTTAACATTTTCAAATCATGGTTGGAAGTAGCTGGGTTAAGGGTAAAACAGTCCAAATCAAAAGCAATGGAAACTTTGATGTCTTGTTCTAAACCCCATCTTTTGAGGGAATGATAGAGATTTTTCAAAGAAGATAGAACAACATTAAGGTTGTTTTGGTTTTGGTCTTGTTGGCAGAAAGTTAAGGTTTTTCCAACAATGTTGGTGATTTTTGATGAAGGGTAAAATGGGAAAATATTTGACCTAAGCCAAGTTTCAGCTGATAAAATGTTGCTAGAGACCATGTTAAGGTCTTCATTGTTCAAAGAAACAGCTAAAGGAAACTCACTGTGAGATGAAGATGTTGCAATGTCTTCACTTGTTTCACATAGGTTTAGGAACTCAATGTTTTGTTGACCAGAAACTACAATGCAAACTACAACAAAAAAACAAAAACTTTCATTAGATAAAAATAAAAAGAAGAATAATAAACTAAAGCATTGATACATTGATGATGAATATTTTGAGACATTTTAGTTTAAGAGAAATTACAAAACTGATATTTTAGTTGTTTTTCTTACCATTAAGAGCTAGAGAGCAAAGAAAGAGAAGATCAAATAGCCAAACCATTTTCATTTTCTTTTCTTGTGCCAATAATCTCAAGGTTCTCACTGTCTTGTATTGGTTTTGTTGTTTCTTATATATAGGAACTTTGTCCTATACCTGAGTATTGCATAGGAAGACACCCTAACCTTGTTAAGAGTAATTTTCTGCCTCTAAAGTTTGGACCTTTTAGGTGAAATAAGAAAAAATAATTGAATAATAATTGGCAAAACATTTTAACACCGTTAAAAAAAAATAGTACATGGTGGTCCACATAAAAACAAGAGTGTTTTGTGTACTTTGATAGTGACTGGTTTCATAAAAAATATAATGGAAGGAAAGGGAAAAGAAATAAATAATAAAATGATATTTTTTTTATATAAGAAAAAATTGCTTCCCTTGCTTAAGTATGTAAATGAATAAGATAAAATTCAACACTGCCAAAAAAAAATGAATAAGATAAAATTTAGTAATTTACAAATATGTAAGCAAAAAAAGTGTGTTTAGTTGTGTGGTGAGGAAAATAGATTTTGATTAGAAGTAATTCCAATTAAAAGTTAGTTGTGTTTGAATACATTTATGAAAGTGGGTTGAACTATTTGTGTGTGAAAATCAATTATAGAATGAAAAGATAAAATTCTAACTTCGTTCCTTCAAAAAGAAAAAAAATGAAGCTTAAGTAAAACATAATTAATACTACACCTCCAAAATCAATTCTCATTCCACCGGAAGTGAGTCAAACATATACTAAACATTATAGGTAAAGTATTATTATATGTTTGATGGATATTCCAAATAAGTGTGTACATTTTGAAAGAGTGTTAAAGAATAAAACGAGTTACAATCTTATGGAATGAATTATTATTCATGAATTATTAGGTGATGGATATTCTAAATATTATCGTTGTTTTTTAAATTCAAAAGTGAAATGAATTATTATTCATGTGATAAAGATTTGTTACAATCTTTATGAGCATAACTTAGTTGATAAAGACGTTACAATATACAAACGTGTAGAGGTCAGATTTAAACTCCGATTTTTTTCACTTATTCATTTTAACCATGAATATCTAACCACTTGTCTATTTGAAAAAAAGAGGAGATTGGTCACACACTCAGACTTAAGGTTCATTACTAACTATTGAATAGGGGTCTTTTGATTTTGTTTGTAAGTTGTGATCATCTGTCAAAATCGATAATTATCATTTCTCATAGTAAATAAGAGTATTTTCTCTATATTTGTGTGCGTTCAGAGCGGAGATGCCCTAGATTCATAAAGGGGTATTAATATTTGGCTCAAGGGTGGAAATATCCTAAGAACACAAAGTACAAAATGTGAAAAAGGCCAATTAAAATTTTTTTTTTTTGAAAGAAAAAGACCAATTAAATTAAATGTGTATAATATACATATAATGCAACTAGTCTTTAATATTTCCATTCTGATGTACTAGCTTGTTATGTAAATTGATTTTTTATGTCAACTCTGTTGCTCTTAGCAGAAAGAATTCTAGTAATTTAGAATTCAATTTAGAGACAAATGTAAATAAAATCCGAACAGTAACTATTTCAATGAGAGATATTATATACATTAACTACACTACTAAGCAAGTATATAATCATTTAAGAATAACCACTTAGTTATGTAAAATAGACAATTACATGCATTTTTGAAAACTAGTGTAACATAGACTTTTTTGAATTACCTTCAATTTTTTGTTAAACCTCTAGACAATTATAAAGTTCGTTTTAGCTCCATGATGATTTGGTAATACCCTTTGTCATAACTGTAGAAAGAACGTATCAACATTAGAGGTGTCAATATCATGGGGCCTTGAAGTTTTGGTCCCAGCCCACATAGTAGGGGGTTTAAATATTCACAAGATTAAAAGGGTCACATTCATGCAAGTCCACAAATAAAAAAATCAAAAGGTCCCAAAATTTCAATAATTTTTTTTTTTAAGTTTTAAAAAAAATAAACTTTTTTTTACCAAAAAAAAATTTTGACCTAAAATTTTTTGTTTTTTTACTGAATTTTTTTTTTTTTTTATGTAAAAAAACTT
>Ga0228711_1003285_pt1 | contig 25107 bp, 10 predicted proteins | sample MedpolnodulmetaG_2_FD_177996 | JGI IMG/M metagenome (GOLD analysis project Ga0228711, IMG submission 177996) | Root nodule microbial communities from Medicago polymorpha collected in Santa Monica, California, United States - brown nodules | ecosystem: Host-associated > Plants > Roots > Nodule... | reverse complement strand
TAAGGAAAGGGGTTTTTTTTTTTTTTTGGGGTAATTCGTTTATAGATTACTTAAAAACACCATGCGATTCATTGTAGTTCCTCGATATAAAATGGAGTGACAATTTGTGAAAAGTGTATAGTAAAGAGTGAGAAGTGGGTCATGTGATGATGAGTTAGAAAATGATAAAAGTGATGTGATGTGTTAGAAAAAAAAATTGATTAAACAGTGAAAAAGAGCTAATTAAATGATAAGAATTTGGTGATGTGTCAATTTTTAAATATATGGTAATTTTAGATTTTTGGTGGTAATGTGTTTTTATAGTTAGATATCAGATAGATTAGATATTAAATGAAGTGATAGTGGGCTTGGATTTACCTAAGTACTTTTTCTTATTCAGCACAATTAAAAATCAAATTGGTAAATAAAGTACTATATCTAAATTAGATCTGATAACATTGCTCTATAGTTTATGAAAATTGTTTTTCTGACTTTCAATACTTCCTAAAAACACAAGTAAAAGACTAAAATACTCCCAGCGGTAGTTAACGACCGCTGACTTATAACTAAAAAACACGCCGACAGCTAACAGCCGCTGAGTATTTTAGTCATTTACTTGTGTTACTAAGACACAATAAATATCAAAAAAGCAATCTTCATAATTTATAGTCTTTAGGATCAAGCTATAAATAGTCCTGGACTTTTGGGTGGCAAAATAATGGCCTTTAATTTAATCAATTGATTTTATTTCACGACTGATATTGGTGCATATAGCAGATGTGCCATTATAGTATACTGTCCCAATTAATATCCCCAAGACGAAGCTGTTGTCTTTATAGACTATTCTGTAGGGTATGGGTGTCCATAAAGCTTATCTCTATCAATGTACGTACTTTTACTAATGCATGAATATATATGGGTGCTGATATTTGATCCAATGTTTTAAAAACTGGATGAGTTGATGAAATTTATCAGATCTGTGAGTTTTTATTTGTCTTTTCTATTTTTTGAGCAATGTGAGTTGTAGTTCAATTGATATTAAAGTATGTTAAAGATGTAAAAAAATTAAAAATTGGTTGTACCAATAATAGTTGAACTATGGATCAACTTTGTAACCTTGTGTTTAATACTTATTATAACATAAATTTTGTATTTATATATTATAGTTTATTTTAGTGATTCATCTTATCTATTGTTATGATTCGGTCATTGTTTATGATAACCATTTTAGTGATGCTTTTCTTTTGATTAGAAGATATATTTTTTGATGGATTGACAAAACAATCTTTCTTAGACGAGACATTTTTTTTAAAGACTTGAGGAGACAATATAAAATAACGTTAATTTGATGAAAAGAAACATTTCTTTCATTTATAATCTTACCTTTATGTGAAACAATAAAATGCAAAGAAATAATATTGCCCATGCAATAAAATCTCAACCATTGGATCATGAAATAATTCAAATTAAACGGCCGAGATGTATCCAGAAAGACGACATAAATGCATGTTGAGGATCTAAGTCCAACTGCTTATCTGGCTAGTACGTACCAATGGCCACCAAACGCATAAGTTCCCATTAAATTCTCAACCCATCCATCCTTTTTTGTGGTCCCTATCATATCAAATCTCACTTCATCATAACTCTATATATTATTGTTGGCAATCCCTCCTTTGATACAACCACCAAAGCCTCTTGTATCTTTCAACAAATTAAACTTCATTTCTTATAAGCTTAAACCACCAATATGGTTTTCCCACAAGAAGAGAAAGAGAGCTTAGTGTATGATTTGAGACTATCTTCAGTTGGGCCAGGTCATGCCACCGGGTTGGATGTTTTTCACAACCCGGATGGTTTGGACCTGGCCATGAAACTTCATTATCTTAAAGTGGTTTACATCTTTGACTCTGAGGCCGCACAAGACCTAACAATTAAGAAAATAAAAGAGGCATTGTTCAATTTGCTCGACTATTATTTCATCCCTTGTGGCCGATTCCGGCGATCGGAATCTGGTCGACCTTTCATCAAGTGCAATGACTGTGGAGCAAGAATCATTGAGGCCAACTGCACCAAAACTCTGGATGAATGGCTTGCTATGATGGATTGGCCTTCCTACAAGTTGCTCGTTTCTCAACAAGTCATTGGGCCAGAATTATCATTTTCTCCTTCCATTTTGTTGCAGGTTCTTTAATTTGATAATGCATGCATGTCATACGTACACCTTAATCATATATTTAATGATATAGACCTAATACATATGCATCTCTCTACTCTCTTATATATACTTCAATTCAAACAATTCAACAAAAAACACTAATTAAGCGAAAGTGTAAGTATTTCTATCAAAGAGTTTTTTTTTGTTTTTTAATTTTTGAATTAGTGGAACAGAAGATAAAAGAGAAAATAAGCTTCAATCCTTAGGGAAGGGAGTGATATTAATTATTAAGCATATTCTCTCCAAAAGAGAATTTTGGTTAAAAATACGATGATATGACATGTTTTAAATAAAAAATTTACCGATTTTTTTTTATAATTTCATCAATGTTGATATTTTTCATCAATATCCACATCATTTAAAACATATCATATCACCAATTTTTTAACTTAAAATATGGAGGGACCAAAACTATCAGATTTTCAAATAAGAAAACCAAATCAACAAAATGGTAACGTTTGTCTTTAGAATATTCGCTAAAAAAATTGAAAAATGGTAACATTTGTCTTTAGAATATTTACTGTGAAACTTACTATTTGTAAAAAAACTTAATATAGTCTAAAGAATTCTCTTTTCAACATAAAATTTTTATTTTAGATTTTTTAACATATTTTTTTAGGATACTTCCTTTGGTCTCAAATATAAGTAACAAAAATGTTTTGATATATGATCTAAAATATAAGCAAATCTCAACTACCTTTATCATATTTAGGGCAATCATTCCTAAACTACCCTTAATTTGATTTTTTTTTCATTAAGCTTACTAATATCATGGAATTAGTTTCCATAAGAGACAATTTAGAAAGTTCACTTATTTTTTTTATAACTTAGATAAAATTAAAAGCAAACTAACTATTTTTCTTAAAGTCGATGAAGTTAATTTTTTTAGCAGTTAGCATGACCTAACAAATTAATATTAATCTGCTCAACATTGTGTAAGCCTAAAGCCTGTAATATAAGGGATTAGCACTGTCACATAAAGATTGAGAGGTGTACTTAGTTCTTTTAAATAATCATTTACTTCCTATATTAACACATGTTAACAAGGGAAATAGATTCTCTCAATCAAAATCCTCTCTCTTTTTTAATTGTTACATATTAACCATCAAACATGAGAGTGAAAGGAAGGTTAAAAGGGTTAATATCTCAAATTAAATTTGTAATTTGGACAAGACCTGAAAGTAGTCTCTATAAAATAAAAATAAACACAATAGTTCCACCTTGTAATTTTGAATTCATCATATTTTAACCATTTACATGAACTATTTTCAGACGTTTTAACTCTTTACAAGAACTATTTTTAAACTTCGTATAAATATTTTGTAACCGATTGAGGGTAAAATACGGAAAATTTAAAATTACAGAAGTAAAATCTATGTTTTTTATTGATAGAAACTATTTTCAGACCCCACTCAAATTACAGGGTCTATTTTAAGTATTATCTCGAGATAGAATTATAAATAAATGAGAGATTAATTCCGAAGGTTAAAATTCACGATTAGAAAAATTTCAAGAGAACCCCTTCGGTTGATAAGAGTACAATAGCGATTTTTTCTTAATTTTACATAAAATTTCTCTACAAAATATTATTTTGTTGCAAACGTCTCAAACACTAATAAAAAGTCAATCATTTATTGGTCTTGGTTGAGACCGTCAACTCAATTATTTTCCCAATCCTTGTCCCTTTTTTGGCAAAGAATTCATAGACAACCTTTCTTTTTGTGAAATGTTAACTATTGTCTTCGAGATATTTTTTAAAAACTTTAAATGATAAGTCTTTATAAAAAAAAGTTGTATTCAAACTCAATGTTTTTTGAAAATTGAAGTTTTGACTTTTTTAAAGAAAAAATTAATAATACAGAATTCTTAAAAAGTGTTTCAGAGACACTCGTTAACAAGACTTAAGAAATAAAAATAATCCTACCATTATAGTACTACTAGATTCACAATTATAGTCGGCAAAGAGTTGAGTAAACTTAAACCTAATTTAAAATTTAATTTAATAGTTAATTTGTTGAACTTGGTTGATGAAAAAATGAATTGCCATAATTTAGAGTTTAAAAGTGGTAGAGTATTTTGACAATATTCCTAATTGTAATGAATTTTATTGATTTTATTTTGAATTTTAAACAAGTTAAACTCAACTTAAAAAAAATCGTGTCAAATTTGAGTTAAGTTTTAAGTTGAATCAATTTTTATCAAATTAAGTTTAGACTAGTTCGACTCTAACACAATTTCGCGGTATTCACAACCTACTTCTTACCAACTTTTTTATTAATTGTACCCCGATTCAATTAAGCAAGTTCACCTAACTACTCACTGCTACTTTTAGAACACTTTAATTAATATGAATGCCTCCTTCCATCTTACAGAAGTCATGTATAGTGTGTATGGTGTCCAACATCATAGAATTAAATAGTCTCACCAAATCAAATGGTATAGTACCCTCTCCTTAAAGTTAGGAGTTTCCTTCCATGTTCTCTACTTTACTATAGTTTTAAAGAGTTTCTTCCAAATTAAATGGTATATTAAAAAATCCTAAATTTAAAAATTATTCATTTAAAAAGTTGAATTTTACAAATTTCAATGCATTAAATACACAAATTTTCATAAAACTTACAATTACAGTCTTTAAAGAACGCCCCAAAGAACTTGTTAACATTTTTCAAAAATTAAATCCATCAAATATCACATTATTGTATTTACATTTTAAAAATGTGGGCAATACAGAAAATGAAGAAGATAAAAAAATGGAGATGATCTTAACCCTCTCCATTAAGGTTAGTCCAACATTTATCAAGGTTTAAATTTTTTTAATGTCCTAATAATGATGAATAATAATAATTAGTATATTTGACTTTTTAAAAAATTTGAGATGCAAAATATTTTAATTATGTTAATTAGTGTATTTTTTTATACTTGTGAGCATTTTATTTGTTGTACTTAAATGTTTTAATTTTTTTTAGGTCAATCAATACATGAAAAACACTAATTTGTTGACATCCTTGCGAGTTTAGCTCTATTGGTATGGACAATACATAATATAAGTAAGGTTTGAGGTTCAAAGTCCGGCATAAAAAACACTAATTTTTTGACAAATATAAAACACTGTTTTAAAAACTGCCATAATTTTCTTCTAGTTTCAACCATGTTATTGCAGCTAAACTAGGAACAAAATATTGTCGGTCTTTAATTATCCCAATTTGTTGCTGGTCTGTTCATCTCATGTCCAAACTTTGTTGAAATTTTGTTTTCAGTTTTGTCACCATCACCATTGACACCACTGAGATTCTTTAAATTTCTTTTAAAATACTGAGTACAATTTTTTTTATTTATAAAAACTTATTATTTTGAAATATTAAGCATCTTTACAGGGTTCATTAGCATCTCTCATATATGAATAGGAGAGAATTGGATCTTGTTTTTAAATTCTCTTTTTATTTCTCAACTTCTTTATCTATCTATCTATATACTAAAGACGATCTTGTCATTTTTATGAGATGAATTAGCTTTTATGTTATAACAATTCATTGATTACTTGTCTCTTGTCCAGATATTAATTTCAGTATTATTTTTGTCATAATTGAATTAGATTGTAAGAGATTAAATTGAGTCCTTATTCTTGTCTACATTTCACTACATCTTAACTTCTTTTTTTGTTTTTGTGTATGTGAGTATATGAGAATCCAATGCAAATTCCAAAACCTGACATCTTCCTTCCATAGTAAGATACCCCCTCTTAAGGAAATTTAAGCAAGAATGATAGTCGAAAATTGATGTATTATACGAAATTTTCAACCATATATCAATTTTCAACTATTATTTTTGTTTTTTATTTCATTTTTGAGAGAGTGTAAGTAAATTTTTTACTTATTTTTTTAAAAATAATATATTTGGTTTATATTATAATCACCACACCACATATTTTCTCTGATCTAAAAAAATCTTTATTTATATATTAGATTGAAGAATATATATGATCTGATGAGCTATTTGCTTTCACAAGACTAGATATAAGCTGGATCCATTCCAAATTAAATTCCATGTTGCTTTTGATCCTTCAATTAATGTTAGGGAAACACAACTTGTTTTTTTTTTATTTATAGTTTTTATAGAAGGGCAGCACAAATTGTTAAGAGGACTCTTTTTTAAGAAATTATTACATACACACGCTCCGTTTCAAAATAAGTGTCATTTAACGAAAAAACTTGTTTTAAAATGAATGTCACTTTACATTTCTAATACAACTTTGATTTTTTTCTTTCAACTTTACCCTCAATAAATACTCCAACTTCTCTCTTACACAAGTTTCAATGTTACTTTAAGGTTGTCTTTTTCTTATAAAGTAAAGGCAGTTTAGTAAAAGTGTTATGTCTAATGATTATTTCCATCAATTTCTTAATCTGTGTATCAAAACCTGAAACGACACTCATTTTGAAACGGTGGGAGTAACGTTTTTCACAACATACAAAATATATGTATTGTATTGGAATTTTGAAATTGAGTACTTATATTCTTTTAGGGAGATAAACACTTTCTAATTTAAGTTTATCTTACTTTGTAAAGTGTTTTTTGAAAATAAAATATTACACAAACACAGCCAATATTTTTTTTTTTTTGTTGCTAATAGCAAAACAACCAATATTTAAATGCAATGTGTTTAATGAAAAAAACAGGTGAAACTGCCAATATTCAAATGCAATGTGTAGAGTCGAAAGTAAAATAAAATGCAATATGTTTAATTAACGGAAAGTTACATATACCATACACAAATAAAGTATCACACTCACACACCAAAAATATTACCAAAATGGATAATATGTTAAACATATTATTGTTCATATATTTTAGTGTTTAATAGTTCATATTCATTTTGTCAAAAAAATAGTTCATATTCATATCAACTCACTTTAAAGGATAAATTCATGAGTATCAATCTGATAAACAAATTAATTGTTGAATTATCTGCACATTCATGAATATCAATTATTGATCTATTAAATTTACTAACTATCCACTTTAGATAAACAATTTTTTTAATTTTTTTTTTAGGGGAGATAACCAAATTATTGATTTTTTATCATCCAATTACTATATGAAAAGACACGTATCCACTTTAAAAAATCAATCAAGGTAACGTTTTGTCGATATCAAATCAATTTTTGAACTATTCCATCCATAGTATATAGTAGTTCCATTACATTCCAGTTTCCCAGTTTGGTTTACAAATGCACCACACATGGTAATTAAGAATTTAACGATTGAGATTGAAACATCGCCTCCTTTTGAGTCTCATCGAAACCATTTTTCCGGTCCAGTTCTGCGTCTCAATATTCCCTTTTATGAAGGTTTTCTTCTTGTCACACAACCATTTTCCAGCGAGATCCTGTCAACTAAGATATTTTTCTATCGATGTATCTAAAAAGTAAAATTTTACTTATAATAATGATCGAATGGAGTATATATAAACTTAGTTTTGCATTAAACAAGAGTCATGCATTGAATATTCGTGAAAAGCATTCATAAGTTGTTGGTTTTGCAGGTAACTCAATTTAAGTGTGGTGGGATTTCGTTGGGCCTTAGCTGGGCCCATGTAATGGGGGACCCACATTCAGCTTCAGATTTCATCAACTTATGGGGTCAAACCTTGAACAATTTGAGCCTAAAAATGCCCTTCAACATTCCAAAATCTGTCCCAGCACCCCTTAATTTTGGACCCGAAAATGAACCAGCTACAGCTAAACGGGTTGACCCGGTTGGTGATCATTGGATCCCAGCCAACAACAAAAAAATGGACACATTCTCCTTCCACATAACTAGCTCCCTAATGAACAACTTGCAAGAACAAATTTGGGGTCCAAGTGTGGAACAAACCCCTCCATTTGAATCTTTATGTGCAATAATATGGCGTTGCATAGCCCGAGTTCGAGAAGGATCCGAACCCAAAATCGTGACAGTCTGTCGACCCGACCCTAATGGTAGGGGCAATGATATAATTGGAAATGACCAATTGATATGCAAGGTTGAGGCAGGAAAAGAGTGTTCTATTGTTGACACTAGTTTGAAAATTTTGGCTAGCATGCTTGTGGATCAAGGTGTTGATGAAAGAAATCAAATTAAGGATATAGTAGAAAAAGATCAAGGGGTGACTGATTTTTTTGTCTATGGTGCCAATTTGACATTTCTTGACTTAGAAGATGTCAATGTGTATGACTTCAAATTAAAGGGACAAAAGCCAAAATTTGTTTACTACACACTTCAAGGGGTGGGAGATGAAGGTGTTGTTTTGGTGCTTCCTAAGGTGAATGATATTGATGGAAAATTTGTGACCATTATATTGCCAGAAGATGAAATAGTGAAACTTAAATCCGAGCTTAAGGTGAATGGTATTATGTTTGAGGGTGATTTTTAATGATTGATCAAGTAAGTTTAAGAATAAATAAGTTTGATAAGTTGTATTATTTGTGTTTGATTAATGTGGTATGGAAAATTATAGTTTGCAGTATATTTATTATGTTAGTTGATTGTAGATTTTGGGCCTCATTAACGGTTTGTTTATGGCATGGAATTATCTATTTCATATGAATTGTTATTAAATAAATTATTTTGAAGACAAATTATTTCTCATTTTCTTTTCTTGTTTCCTTTTCATTTTTACAAGGATTCGTTTTCTTTTCTGTTTATTGATAATAGCGCAGATAACAAAATGTATGGATAAGTAGAACTCTAATGTCACTCGGGTGTTCAAAACCGAACCAACCCAATAAAAAACCCGCAAATCAAACTAATCCAAATCGAAACCGCAAAAAACCGCACTTGGTTCGGATGAATTCGGGTGACTTTTACACTGAACCGTGCGGTTCAATTCGGTTTACGGTTTGCATCTCAGCAACCGAACCAAACCAAACCGCAAGAATAATGAGTATTCCCTCCATTCCTTTTTAAGTGTCTTTTTAGAAAATTAACACTAAAATAGCGATGTGTATTTTTGCACATTTTTTTTCTATTATACCCTCATTTTAATCCACCAATAAATTCCTACTTTTTTGCAGACACTTTATCTTTCTAATAAATTTAATATGTTATCTTTTTCTCGTAACAAACAATTGTCAGTTATTATCTTTTTCGTCAATAAATTCATATATAAAAATTATATTGATGAAACTTCTTCTTCTTCATCGCCATCTTGTTCTTGTATCTTGTCAAATGAGTCTTCAACTATTGCTCCCTCTTCACCTTTCATCAGCGATTCCAACGAGTCTTCCACTTTTTCTTCCTTTTGAACATTCATGGAGTTTTTTATTTTTCTCCTCTCAAATCTGTTCTTTTACTTTGCACTTTAAATTTTTAACAATTCCTACTCATCTTATTAATAGAATTTTAACTTTTCTTGAAACCATTGTTTGTAACACAATTTTGTTTAAATTTAACGATAACAAGAAACAAACTTTGTTTAAAAAAAACATACTTTAGTTTTCCAAATAGATAACATTAATTAGTTTTATTGAAAAAAATAAGTAATGGACAAAGGGTATAATTGACAAATTGTACCTTAAAATACTAAAAAGACAATTAAATAGGAACGGAAATTTCACCCTAAAAAGACACTTAAAAAGAAACGGATGGAGTATTACTTAAACATGTACTAGCCCAATTACATAGCTCAAGAATAATCTCTTTCGATTCGATTTTTCCATTGTTGCACCATCAGGTTCGATTCTAATTCCTTTCCATCTCTTTCAATTCATTTCCAGTGATGAATTTGTTTCCTTTACTTCCCAATAATTTGTTTCATGCTTATGTTTCTTCTTAATTTTACATATTTTGATATATGTTTTACCTAATATTTTATTATATAAACAGCAAAATAAAATGTCCTACGTTTATTTTGTAACAAGTTGGCAATATTAGAGTTAATGTAATATTTTTTTTATCTCGCGATAAACCGCACAAACTGAACCAATCCAAGCCGCATTGCTTTGGTTTGGTTTGGAAGACTTTTTAAAAATCAACCGAACCAAACCAAACCGCATGCTTTTTTATCTCGTGGTTTGGATGACTTTTATACTCAAAACCGAATCAAACCGCACCGCGAACACCCCTGAATGTCACTGATATAAACTTTAGATTTTTTTGGGACATAGTATCAACTTTTTTAGTTGGAATTAAGACTAAACGAATTACAATTGTAATTATTTTTTAAGAAAAATGTAAAACATTTTATCAATAATTTCTCTTTCATAAATTATAAGAGAAAATTATTATAGTTTTAATTTACTCTTATAATTAATTAATTATGTATCAGGTAACAATTCGTTATGCTCGTCACAGTATAGAAGTTTTAAGCATATAGTGAACTTTGCGGGAATTTTTTTTTCTGACCCTAATGCCAAAAAAAAAATCATGTCTGACCCCCTATGAATATTATTCACCAAAATGACCCATTTTCTATTTTTGTTGGTTTTTTTTTTTGTCGTTTTCCTCATTCCCACCATTTGAAACGGCGGGAATAAGCCCCCTTCCCTGACACATGTCTGCGCGTGACAGGCGAGACAAGTTTGACTCTTTTTTTTCAATTTTTTTTTCCATTACCGCCATTTGAAATGGCGGGACTGAATTATTCATTTTTTTTCGTTTTTTTGTTTTTTTTGGCAACATATGTATAGTTAAAATACAAATAATAATAAATAAAATCATATCAATGATAATGATGATATATTTAATTTATTAATTTAAAACATTAATTATTTTATTCATAAGAAATAAAAATAAAAACTTCTTTCTCCGCGGCAACCATTTACGCCAATGTAAACTATGACCTCCCGTAGCACATAATTTATCTTTTTTATTTCGTACGGGTCGTTGGTCTTGCTCTTCCTCTTCCTCTTCCTCGTGCTCTTCCTGTTCCACATCCTCATCAAGAATTTCAGCATCATCATTAGTTTCCATAGTGACTTCATTTTGCACTTGTGAAGCTGAGTTGGTCCAGATTTCATTAACGAAGTCATCGTCATTAAACCCTGCTGCCAGACTTTCTATGGTATTAGTTTGTGAATTTGGCCATTGAGGTGTGTAGTTTGTTTGGGGATAGTTTACAATGTGTGGAGGGGTTGGTAGGTTGAACGAGCAGTATTGTGATTAGTCTGGGTAACTGGTTTGTATGGTGTACTGAGTTGGATTGAAGTCATCAAATGAATAGTTTGATTTTCGAGAGCTTTCTCCATGATGACTTTGTTGAGAATAGCTTGGATATGGGATTGGAGTGTTATGTAAGATTTGGTTTGTGGGTTGTGGTGGTGATTGGTAAGTTTGGTTGTGGTTGTAGTTGGTGGATGGGTTAAAGCTTTGGTCAAAGTTAGTGGGTGGAGGTGTCATGAATTGGTTGTAGGGTGGAGGTGTATTTGACCACATATTTTCATCTGGCACCGTATAGGTTTCTGGCGCTGCAGGACGAAAATATGTGGTGTTATACGGTGCCAGAAACCTATACGGTGCCAGATGAAAATATGTGATCAAATACACCTACACCCTACAACCAGTTCATGACACCTCCACCCACTAACTTTGACCAAAGCTTTAACCCATCCACCAACTACAACCACAACCAAACTTACCAATCACTGCCACAACCCACAAACCAAATCTTACATAACACCCCAATCCCATATCCAAGCTATTCTCAACAAAGTCATCATGGAGAAAGCTCCCGAACATCAAACTATTCATTTGATGACTTCAATCCAACTCAGTACACCACACAAACCAGTTAACCAGACCAATCACAATACTCGCTCAACCTACCAACCCTTCCACACATTGTAAACTATCCCCAAACAAACTACACACCTCAATGGCCAAATTCACAAACTAATACCATAGAAAGTCTGGCAGTAGGGTTTAATGACGATGACTTCGTTAATGAAATCTGGACCAACTCAGCTTCACAAGTGCAAAATGAAGTCACTATGGAAACTAATGATGATGTTGAAATTCCTGACGAGGATGTGGAACAGGAAGAGCACGAGGAAGAGGAAGAGCAAGAGCAAGACCAAGACCAACGACCCGTACGAAATAAAAAAGATAAATTATGTGCTACGGGGGGTCATAGTTTACATTGGCGTAAATGGTTGTCGCGGAGAAAGTAGTTTTTATTTTTATTTCTTATGAATAAAATAATTAGTGTTTTAAATTAATAAATTAAATATATCATCATTATCATTAATATGATTTTATTTATTATTATTTGTATTTTAACTATACATATGTTGCCCAAAAAAACAAAAAAAAATGAATAATTCAGTCCCGCCATTTCAAATGGCGGTAATGGAAAAAAAATTAAAAAAAAAAAGAGTCAAACCTGTCTCACCTGTCACGCGCAGACATGTGTCAGGGAAGGGGGTTCATTCCCACCGTTTCAAATGACGGGAATGAGGAAAACGACAAAAAAAAATCAACAAAATTAGAAAGTGGATCATTTTAGTTAATAATATTCATAGGGGGTCAGACATGGAATTTTTTTTGGCATTGGAGTCAGAAAAAAAAATAAAATCGGAACTTTGCTGGTGGTTCCTATATGCCAAGAAGAGTGAACTATATATATAGCTAAGGCACATGATATTACAAAACTAAAAATTATTATTTTTCACTAATGATGTGGATCAGGTTTCTTCGTTGTGTTTTGTCAAAAACTTGAAGACAATAAAGATTAAAGGTCATGGTCCATTTCAATGTTTTTATCGTAAAGAGTCAAGACAAAGTTGCTGTCAATATTTTTCTTCCTCTAGCGCATAATTACACAAGTGGTTTTAATCTTTGAGATTTCAATTTAATGGTATGAATTTGACTTTATAATTTTAAAGGATAAATTTTAAATATTTTTTCGTTGTTATGTGAATATAGCCCAATTGGTATAAACACTACATGTAATATGTAGAAGTTGGAGTTCGAATTTCTTATGGGATGAGTATTCTAGTCTAGTGACTATATATTCACCCCCATAATAGTGGAAAATCTGACAGTTCCTTTTCTTAGTCTTTCCTACACTCCTTGTGCGAGATTGATTGAAAAGTTCAAGTTTATATATTCCATTTTACCTTCTTAAAAAAAACAATATATTAATTTAGTTAAATGGTCATTTTTTCAAGTGATTGCTTCATTCCTTTCCATAAGAGTAATTTATGCTTACACACAATACAAAATATCAAGTACTTCAAACTCAAGTAGTCAAAACAAAAACAAAAGTATTTCATTTGGGAGATAAAGTCCTTAGATTTTAAACTAGATAACTTCTAGCAACTTTCTTTTTTCAACACTAGGAAATTAATGTGGATCTCACCATATTATGTTGGACTTATTTTTAAAATGTAAAACGTTCATTAATTTCATCAAAAGAGAGAATTAGTGTTAGATGATGTTAGAAAGAGTGATTTTTTTTGTCAAGAGAAAGAGTGTTTTTTTTTAAGGAAAGAGAAAGAGTGTTAAAAACACTTCCCTTTTAAACAATAAATATATATTTTTTAATAGCGAACACTAAATATTCTAAAAGATTTGTCCGAAACTAAAAATATCTAATCTAAATACTCTAAAAGCTATAACATTAATTAACAAACCATTATTTGTGTGAGAACCACAAACACATGTGGCCCATATAATAATTGATGTGTGCTTAATGTTTCCTTTTTCGTCTCTCTTTTTTCTCTTATGTTTGAACAAAAAATGGTTCCATTTACTCACTAGACTAAGAGACGTGCCTTTATGGCTAACAACAAGTAACATGTGCTAGGGATGGAGGTGTTTGAAAACCCAACTCTTTCCTTGAAAGCTTCATTTAATTAATTGAACAAATGCTATCTTCTCAAGTAAAGTACCTAATTTAACTTGTACCAAAAAAAATTTAACTAACTAAGTGTTAAACATGCATTTGATTTGTTTCAAATCATTGATTGCTGCATGAAATGGTGCATGTTGTTGAAAACTATTTCAAAAGTTAAATGTAACAAAAAGAAACCGATTTTGGACGGTGGTAACTACATGAAGTCATTGAGTGAACTCAAACCAAAAGTAACACTATGCATCCACCCACAAAAATGTTTAACAAAAACATGCTAACTTGAGATCCTACGTAATAAAGATTTACTGAAATAACTATAACTATGCACTTTACATACATATATGGCTGAATGCTGATGGAAATACCAACTCCCAACCAAATAACTAACTAATTTTGACTATATATATATGACCACATAACTGATTTTGCCATTTTTTTATTAATGACACTTGCGAGTTCTCTTTATTAGTTGGACGGTGACAACAATGTGTACCGTATATATGAATTATAAATAGTCGGTTGAAAATTGAAATGTGTGGAATACGCCACTCCAGATTTTATTCTACAACAGAGTCCAAATCTATTTGGAATTTAAAAAATGAAAGTAAAATCATAATGATGTATATAAAATTTTAGTGTTTACTCAAGTGGTTAATAGGCATGATAACAAAACTCATACATGTGGTTACCTGTCCGAACTAAACCCAATTTAAAAACACAGGTATGGGACGGTAACGGATACATAGGTATCCACCCGAACCCATACTCAAACTCGTCACGAATGCAGAAAATTACTTTATGTTGATATGCCATGATTTTTTTGTGATAATTGCCATGTTATAAAAACTACCATTGGTATTTAAAGGAGCAACTAAATCAATCAGTCTAACAAATGTTAAAGTGAGCATATTGTTGGATAATGTTTTACAACATTTCTCTAGGGGTTGCAAAAAAACTTCTATTTTTTATTAAAAAAAAGTTATTCAATGCGGGGACGGGGATGGGCGAGATACCTGAACCCGTCGAGACGGGGATGGAGTTCAATTTCTCATCCCCGTTAGGTATGGGAACAAGTAAGTATATGAGAATCGGGTATGAGGACGGGGAATGTAAAACTCGTCTCCACCCCGCCCCATTGCCATGCCTATTGATAGTGCTTTACTTGTGCTCTGGCTCTGGCAACTCTGTATTATCATGGCCCTAAATATTTTAAGAATCTGATGACGACGACACAAGTTAGGTTTTCTATGATAAATCTTTGATGAAATTAACGGTTAGTCCTTGAATTTAAAATGGGAAGAATAACATTCATCTTATTCACCTTTGTAAAACGCACATATCATTTACAACCAAAGCTCCTAATAACAAAATTTTGTTAGGGAAAAATCTTTATAACGAAGTAAAATAGTTTCCTCCCAAAGCCAAACAAAATGACACTATAAAAATCTTCCCCCAGAAACATAATCAAGTGGAGTGATTTTAATAAAATTAAACAAAATGGCAAAGAGGCACATTTTTTTTGGTAAACTGTGTTTTTTTTCTAAAAACAAGTAAACTACTAAATCTCTCACCCGTGCTAGCACGGGTCATATATGTTGAATAAAAAACAACATATAATTATAAATAAGATTAAATAACGTCAAATGTCGAAAAGTACAATATTAATTGTTCTACATAAACCAAAAATTGTATCATCATACATTGTGGAAAACCTCTTTGTATACAACATTATTTGTATTGTTCATGCAATCACTCCGTGCTCAAGATTTTCAAACCTTTACTTGAAGTTACTCTTGAAACTACCATGTATAGTTGGCCATGTGAGAAGACGGATTGTGGTAGGTATATGCCAACATGCTTGAGTGACTGTCCTTGACTTTTGTTTATGGTCATAGCAAAACAAATCGTAATAGGAAACTGCCGACGTTAAAATTTGAATGGAATTATAGTATCTGATGGTGTCAATGACAATCCAAAATAGTTAAATATGCTATCGCACGGGTCTTGTAGAATTTAAAAAAAAAACTATAATTTTTTTTAACAATTGATAGTTAATAAATATTATATGGTATCTACATTATGTTTGTAATATGAGTATAAAAATAGTGATGTGAAAACAATAAATTATTCACAAACTTGACTATTACAATTGAAATTTGATACATTTCACTAATCAAACTATTGAACAGATTTGTTTTTAGAAAAAGCATCTTCTATTTTTGAGTCTTAATCAAATTATTTTCATGGAGACCAAGAATGCTAAATACTACTAATTAATCATTACATTTACTACATGAATTATTTCTCAACTTTAGTAGCATTTCAATACAAACATCTTCACCCACACGTAAGGTACACCATAAGAAAGAAGTTGATACTTGAAAGAAAGAAAAAATTATATCAGCACACACATATCTACCATTTAAATATAGGAAAAACATATGCTCGAGAAGGTGAAAAATAACTAAGTTTACAAAATGCATAAGTGTCTTAATTAAGGCTATCTATGAACATTATGTAGCAATCAAGTTTAAACCATTCATTTGGAAAATATTGAACAGAGACATTTTATTGTCTTTTTTGTAGTTCCACTACTAAGAAATAGAAACAACCGACCAAAAAAAGATTTTTATAAACTTCAATCAATAGTCACAATCAATATATATAACACCCCTTTGCATAACCATTCTCTAAGTAAGTACTGAAAATTTGATAAACACAATAAATTTTATAAACATGTCCGCTTCATCTCAAGGAAGTGTGAAAGTTGAAAAAACCAAAGAAAACACAATCATATTAAAGAGTTAAGTGAATCAGATGCTACATGAAATTTATTTGCAAAAGAATGAACAACGGATATCACACAACCATGATTAGAGAAACAGATTAGAGAGAACATACATACCTTCAATTAGTTTCTTTCCTATGGACTACATAATTCAAATTTATTTAAATTACTATAGCATTGATCATTAGACTACAAAATGATTTACTATTCTTAACATGACTTTAAATTGCAGTCGCGGATGCATTTGCATTTCTGTCATAGCAATTGTGGTCGTTGCGGCTGCTGCAACGTGCATTGTGGTTCTTGTAGCCTGAAATAATTTTAATTTTACACAAACTATATAAGGGAAACCTCCATGCTACTACACTTTACAAAAAGCCTTTTTATGTAAATAATCTCCACGTTGCATTGAAACACGATAAACAATAGAACAAACCTCTATCATGAAAAGTATAATTAGTAAGAATAAGAAGGTTTAAGAAGATTATATTGTACATGTGGGAAATAAGAAAAGCACATGGACCACCACACCAGCATTCATATCTCACATGTGAGGAGAAGAAAAAACATTAGCCACAAAAATAATAGAATAACTACTAATATGAATTCTAATTCTTATTGAAGGCATCTTTCGGGGCAAGTAACAACTTCATAAAGGATGAGATTTAGAAAATAAGAAGGGGAAGGGAGAAAAAAAGCTTGATAAACTGAAAGTGAGAATGAAGATAGAGTTAAATTTGACAGAAAAAATGAAGAACAACATAAAAGAATAATCAAAGGAGGGGATTTAAATGGCACGGGAGAACTGGGAGCATACGGGGAGTTTTCTGTTGGCATCTGTTTTGCTGCTATAATGGGTTTTCTGCTGTTAATTGTTCGTCTGGCGTGTTGTTCCTCTGCTGGCTGGTTGTAGGCTTCGGTTTTCATGTGTTTTGCGGCATCTATTTTGCCTTTTTATTTCTGCCTGCGGCTACTGGTTTTTTCTGGTGTGCTGATGTATTCTTAAGGCTTTGTTGTTGTAACATCCAGCCTTTTGCACTACTTGTTCATTATGCTTAAATGTGTGCTTATCAAATGTTCATTCTGATGTGTGCTTATCAAATCAAATGGATTAGAGATCAATGGTTGTCATCAATTGGCGCCCAAAATTTGTAGGGTTAGGGTTTGGAGCCTTGGTTGCAATGTTAACAAAGATTAGGAATTATAAGTATGATATGATATGGTAAGCATAATGGAAAGTACATATTTTCTAAATATAAACTTTATATCTGATTTGATGTAGAGTATGAAGAGTTATATATACAGTTATTATACACATAGAGAACAAAGGAGAATTGTAGTCACAATTCCCTCCTCTGCTGGCGTATTCGAGCCGCCCATGACGTATTCTCAGCAGCATCCATGACCTTGCTATCACTTCTTCTCTTCAGGCCATCGAGTTGAGATTGCCAACGAGATTTCCATTCACCCTTTTGTTCACTCACCTAATAAGAAAGCAATAACTTAGATCAGTATGTAAATTTAAAAACAACAGCATTCTTCTAGCCAATCCCCCCAAAGGTCCTATTCAATGAAAAATAAAAATAGAAAAAGCTTTCTATGTACATAAAACAGTAGTACAAATTAGTAAACAGAACAAGCAAATACAAAAAAATAAAATGTCCCTATCTCTTTTGAAGGCATGATTCATTACCATGATTCAAGGATTGTATTATAATATGAATGAATAAAAAAATGATTAAGTAGATCACATTAGATATCTTCAGAAGATAACTTTTGTCATCGTTATTGATTATCGTCATTATTTATATTATTATGTTGTTTCCTGACTCATTCTATAATCGACTAATTAAATTTAAAACAATCAGAAAACAACATCCCGAATTCTGTGATTAGTTTAAATTGTATAGACTATTGATGAGCTGAAGAGCCAACTTAACATTTAAAACAACTACATTAATATAACTAACTTGTTCAATTTTTGTGGTGGTGAGCTGGGTTTGATGTTGACATAAATACATGAAAGGAAATGAATATGGAGAATAGACAAAAAGCAGAATAGAAGCCGTAACATACTCATACAAGCAAAATGTCTTCAAGAAAAGGTTTCAATCTCTTTCATAATCCAAGAAAAAATATAGTTGATTATGGAAGGGAGTCAATTTGCAATTTTGTAGACTAAATAAATAATAATATAAGCTCACAGCAAGAGGAAGTTATACTATCATGAAAAATAAGAAAAATGAAAAAGAGCTTAATTTAAGCAACATTAATTTAAGAAGAAAAAATTGACTTAATTGGTGCCCACGCCACACCCAAAATGTAGGTCAGTTACACCTAAACCAGGTTGCCTGTTTATTTTATTTTATTATAATAATAAATTATAAATTGTTTAGGTGCATACCAAAGCACACCTAAAATGTACTAATGAAACAACTATCACTTTGTTTTTACTTTTTACTTCGATTCTTATTTAAAAAGATTTGTATATGACACAGTGAAAACAAAATAACAGTTTTTTGTAATTAAAAATGGAAGTGAAAAATGTATTCTGAAACTATACAGGTCCTAAAGTGTTTCATAATCCTAAAATATTTGAACCTAAGACAAAGAAGGAGATAGCACAAAGGAGTCATCAAGCACCGATAAATATCAGGAACCAGAAGTCATGATTAAGCAAACTTCATTCCCCCTCCAAATATTACGATACACCCTACAATCCAGTTCTGATATATATTTGTTCCTAAGGTAACCAAATCAGTAAGAAGACAATTGAGACTCAAATACAAAACAGTCTCACTTCATAATTGAGATTCTGTGAAGTTCCATCTCAGTTCTGTGAACGTTTCAGGCTCAGTCATTAATAAATTTCATAATTTAGGCAATTGAATAGTGACCATAATGTGGAGCCAAGATAAGGAGGAAACCTTAAATGATAATGAAACCACACCATGTCATGTAATCAAAATTTAAAATTATCATTGAATTTTACACAACATGTTCAGGTTAGCTTATTTTGCAGTGGAAAACTCGGTTTCAGTCATAAGCTCTACCCTGAACAGATTGATAAATTGTAAGCTTTTCAGGGGAAAATAAAAATTAGTCCAAGCTCTTCAATTATTAATGTGAGCCTTGAAGTCTTTTTCAAATGTGATTCTGAATGACTTTGATTTTGTAAAGTTGATTAGAACAAAAATGAGTTTGTAGAAGTGAAGTGATTTGAGTTTGAAATTTTTTACTTTTAAGTTAATTTGATGTAGAACTTGGTGTAAATTTTTTCCGCCCAAGCAAAACTAATTTTTAACATAAAATAACCATATATGATATTTTTAAGCAAAATCACATTTTCCCCATGCAAAATCAATTTAAGGACTAAACACAAGAATCATCTACGATGGTGTAAAAAGAGCATGATCTAAACTTGCTTGAGATACCATGCAAAATCAATTTAAGGACTATAAACACAAGAATCATCCATGATGGTGTAAAAAGAGCATGACATAAACTTGCTTCAGACACCAAAAGCTTCTCAATCAAAAAAGGAACAAACACACAATTCCAACAAAGAAGTTGCACAATAACAGCCATACACTGACAAAACATGAGAACAAATTACAACCTCAAAAAGGGAGAAAAAATATCCTAACAAATAATAATTAATAACTGAATAGAAAAGTTATATAGCAACCAAAAATCAGAACCTTGACAAATCAACCCTCCCGGATGAAAACAATGAAGGGTCTGTTTGGATTGACTTATCTTAGCTTACTAATTGACAAAAACACTTTGTAAAGATATTCATAAGAGTTTATGAAAACAGTTTATGACATGCCCATAAGCTATTTTCAGCTTATTTCTATAAGCTCTCCAGAATAGCTTATGAAAACAGTTTAACATCATTTTATCGTTGGCTATAGAAATAACATCCAGTTATATGATAATCACTTATCCTGTAAGTATTTAATTAAGCTAAATTAACAATTGATTTGATTTATCAGTGTAAAAATGTTTCAAACATGCATCCAATCATATATCAGTTCAAAAATTGCATATCAATTAAACTCACAATCATCCATAACAATAACAAACATAAACACTAAACTCAAATAACAACAATCAAACCACCCAACAATTCCAAAACAAAAAATCAATATAAAAACATCAAAATCATAAATAAATAAAACAAAAAAACACAGCCCATAAGAAAAAAATCAAATTTTTATGAAATATAAGAAAAATGGAAAGAAAAAAATAGAAACCTGATCAGAATGATTATAGCTTTTACGAGCATTGAAAGCAAGATGAATCCCTCTAGCCATATCTCTATCATACATAATCCTCCTTGAAGGATCAGACAGAGTTTCATACGCCTCCTGCACCTGAATAAACCTCTTGGTATACTCTTCGACCCGATCCGGTGGTGAAACATCCGGGTGATACTTTCTTGCTAGTTGTTTATAAGCACTTTTGATATCCATCAATGAACCGGATTCTGGTATACCCAGAAGATCATAGAAGCTCCGTTCCTCCGCCACCACGCCGTCGTTGAAGGTGGCTCTAAGCTTTGGGAAGGATGACCCGAATGAGATTCGGGTCATGGGTATGATGGTGGGTCTGAAGGATGGTGAAGGAGGAGGCAGTGTTGGTGTGATGAAGCGATGATCGCTTCCAGGGATTGTTAAGCTGTAACAACGCATTTCTCTCTCTCTCTCAGACACACTCTATTTTTCTGTTCAATTGTATGATTTATGGTTTATCTATGTTTCTTTAAGAATGATCCTTGTTATATATATATATATATATATATATATAATATGTACTTGCACGCGCAACTATAGAGACAAAGAAGGTAAATCTCTCAAGTAGGTGTGATGATTGTAAGGAATGACGTAACTATTTTTAATTAAATACACACGTGCGCGCACATGCAACTATACAGACGTAGAAAGTAAATCTCTCGGTTAGGTATGATGATCATAAGAAACGACGACACTATTTTCAAATACACACGTGCGCGCACACGTAACTATAGAGACGTAGAAAGTAAATCTCTCAAGTATGTATGATAATCGTAAGGAATTACGTAACTATTTTCGAGATATGTACAAAGATGTAGAAAGCAAATCTCTCGAGTAGATAGTACCGTAATGAATGACAAAACTATATTTCAAAATCAGCTGTATTCTTAAGTTGCATTTGACCCAAAGATTAAATTGGAAGATATGATTCAACATTTCATTTTAATTCTATTGGAGTTTTTTAATGGAAATAATTAATGTGATTTATTGATTTTTTTTTTAGGGATGCTTCAATGAATTTTTTTTCTTGTTTGGAAAGTGAGTATTACATATTTATTTGTTCTTATCCGATGTGATGAATTTTCGAAATGCTTTTTTTTGGTCAAGAAAATGCTTTTTATTAAGGTCTTGAAAATATTTGTTATCTTGTATAATTTTATGTGGTTTTGTTTTTTCTATTTAATTGTTTTGATAAGATTAATTAATTTGTTCTTTTGTGTATTTGTTTTGTGGTGGTCGTTCCTATCTTTTCGGCAATAAACGATGGAAGAGGAAGACTTATAATTTGTATTTTGTATTTTCCTAGGAGAAAACCCAACGTAAAATAAAAAAAAAGGTTTAAATATGTTAAAGGTCCATGTAAGTTCGCGTGTTTTTTATTTTCGTCTCTGTATCCTCTATTTTTTTTTAAACAAACTCTGTAAGTTGTTAAACTTTTGGTTTTAGTACTAACGTTAACTTATGTTACAGAAAGGCTTAGCTGACAAACGGAGTAACACGTGGCAGTCGCTGACATGGCAAAACACATGATAAGTGACTAGATTTGAGGGACCGAAATCAAAAATGCAAAATTAGGGATGAAATTGAAAAAAACGTAAACATCACAATTTAAAAATTAAAAACTAGATCTCTTCATCTCTATGTGTTTTTTTTTTTCTTCATCTCCAACTCCAATTTCTTCATTTAGGATGGAGTTCCTTTTCTCGTGAAACCCGGCAAGGCTCTTCATACTAAACGGTATGAAATATTTCGTCTTTGTTTAGAAAAACTGCAACTTTTGAATTAGCTTTGCATTCTTTGGAATCATGAATTACAAAACACTCCATACACAAAAATGTATCAGTGCAGAACTCAGAGTATAATTCAGACACGTCCCGGGTATCTTGTACAAGCTAAGCGGAACTGATTTGGACTTGGACAAAGCTATATATTTGAAGATCAACAACAAAGTTCCTGGTCTTGGAATGAGATTAGACAGAAGTGACATTAATTTGCTTAACGGATCAAGGTATTAAGATCTTCTAGATATGTTCTTCTTGGAGCTCGCTAACTGATCTAAATTCAAATGTGAAAGTTAACATAGTAGTTTTGTTAATTCAGTGGAAGCAAGGATTTTTTTCCCTTCATTATAATTAAATGTATGTTAGAAAATACTATATGCAAATGATGTTACACCTACCTGCAATATTGAGTTATAGTTTTCCATATAAGTAACTGTCTTGACCCTTGTTAATCTTTGTCTTTATTGTTTTGAAGAGATACTCATATTAACAAAACTTTTGCTAGTGAAAAATTTGGCTTAAGTATCATTCAAACAATTCAATCAGATATCAAAAGAGATACATAAAATAGATTGTTTTGATGACTTTCAATTTCTGTGAAGGTATCCAAGAGAAATACCAGATGCATATGAGAGGTACTCTTTAGTTGCTATTGAAGGCGAACAAAGGTTGTTCATCAGAAGTGACGAACTTGATGCAGCTTGGGCACTATTCTCTCCATTGCTAAAAGAAATTGAAAACAAGAAGATTGCTCCAGAGCTTTATCCTTATGGTAGCAGAGGACCAGTTGGAGCACGCCACCTTGCTGCAAGGCACGATGTAAGATGGGAAGATCTTGGGGTTGGAGAAGAAGAAGAAGAAATAGAGAGATGAAGAAGCTTTAGTTTTTAAATTTTAATGTTTACGTTTTTTTCAATTTCATCCCTATGTAATTTTGTGTTTTTGATTTTGGTCCCTCAAATCTAGTCACTTATCATTTGTCAGTACACGTAAGCGTGTTTTGCCATGTCAACGATTGCCACGTGTTACTCCGTTTGTTAGCTAAGCGTTTTTGTAGTAGAAGTTAACGTTAGGGACTAAAACCAAAAGCTTAACAACTTACCGGGTTTGTTTTAGAAACAAAAAAAAAATACTGGGATGAAAACCAAAAACACGCGAACTTACAGGGACCTTTTACATGTTTAAGCCAAAAATAAATAAAAAAGCGAAAAACAAATAGGAGAAAACCTAATAATCCATCGTACTTTGTTTTTTCGAACCATATTTTTGTATAGTAGCTCCTTAACTCTTCTCGATAATCACTAAATCAAACCTAGCATATGATACGAGTCTTATTTAGAAGTGAAAAAAAAAATTCAATTTAATAATTTAAATTGCTTACAATTTGATATTCTCTAAAACTTTCAATTACAACATTCAAACACATTTTTAGAGAGTTTGTGGTCCAGTTGAGTCTCACAAAGCTCGAAGAATTAGTCTTTGCAGTTGCAAGCGAATAATATTCGATTTACACTTAGAAAATTTCAATGAAGCTTTTTCTTTTTGTGAGAGGAAATTTTAAGGTAGTGACTATAAAATATAGTGCAATATAAATTTGATCGGTTCATTTTTGCATTTTTTTTAAGGGTTTTTGCACATTCTTTATAGTCTTGCATTTTGGCATTTTGAGATATTTTTATACGTAATATAATATTTCATCATGTTTCTATATTTTGGGCCTGATTATAGCGCTAATGTAAGTTTTTGTATTAATTTTCGTATTTAATGTGTTCAGACCCCAGTTCACCGTGCAGGCCATAACTTCGGTTGCCGTTATCCGATCAAGGCGTGTCAATAGGTGTTGGAAAGATAAGAAATAGAGCTACAACTTTCATGCACGTCTTGCCTATAAAAAAAAATGTGAATTTGTGAAGCACCAAAGTTGACTGCGGGTTTTTGGATCACTTAACCTTTTGTAATTATTACAAATTGGTGCTTGTAAACCCAACCCTTGTCAAACTCGGTTCTAAGTATTAGGTTAACTTTTAAGAATATAAATAAGGTACCTTCAAAAAAAAAAAGTGTATAAGGGGGTGTATTGGATTAAGATTTTAAAGGACAATTTTTGCTTAAAAAAATCTCAAAGATTTTGTAGGATTTTAATGACTTTCATGATTTTAAAAGACTATCAGGATTTTCAATTTGGATTTCAATGGATTTACATCATAAGATTTTAA
>Ga0228711_1003284_pt1 | contig 25107 bp, 9 predicted proteins | sample MedpolnodulmetaG_2_FD_177996 | JGI IMG/M metagenome (GOLD analysis project Ga0228711, IMG submission 177996) | Root nodule microbial communities from Medicago polymorpha collected in Santa Monica, California, United States - brown nodules | ecosystem: Host-associated > Plants > Roots > Nodule... | reverse complement strand
CCAGGAGAGAAAAAATCAACAATCACAAGTTTGTCCCCTGCGTTTAAAAGTGAATCTACAAGATCTTGTGCTGAAGTCACCTCTCTCATGTTAGGTTGATGACCCTTTTCCCACCATTTCTGAATTTTCCCTACTCTTAGTGTCATCTGCAAAATTTCAAATCAGGACCAACATCAATAAGCAAATTCCAGAAAAACCTCAACAAAAATACAAAACCTTAAAAAAAAAAAATCAAAATTGAAATTAGGGTCTTAACTCTTAATTCTAACATAAATTCAAACAATTAAAAGGGTACTAACTCTTGCAAAAAAACTAAAAAAAATATAATAAAATCAGATTAGGGTATTGAAACCATGAGGGTTATGCAGAAAAATTGACATAATTTCTATGAACTAATAGGATCTTAATTATTACAAAAAACAAACTAAAATATAATAAAATCATAAGGGTTATCAGAAAAATTAACATAATTTCTATAAACTAAAAGGGTCTTAATTATTGCAACAAAACAAAAATTAAAACATAATAAAATAAGATTAAGGTGTGAAAATCAAAAGGGTATGTATTGAAATTTATGACCAACCTTAGGAGCAGCTGAAACTGAAAATTGTGAATTGACCCTTTTGGGTGTTGATCTATTTACACGAAAGATAGTTTTTTTGCCATGAAACTCAGATGAAAAGGAGGAAGAAGATCTGAGAAGCTGAGATTTCAGCTTCAGAGATGGAAAACTTTTCACACCGGTGTTAAAGCTACAAGTTTTAGGAACCATGGATACCCTTTGACGTTGCTGGTTTCTGTTTCCATGCCAGGATGAAACAAGGCTTGTTTTGATCAAAGTTTCCGCCATTGAAAATCAATTTTTTGTTCAAAAACCTTTGAATTTTTTTTGTAGAGAGAAAAAATGTTAAGAGAGAGAGAGAGAGAGAGAGAGAGAAAACAACGCTTCTTCTTAGACAAGAAAGTGCAGAAAAAGGGTTCCCATAAAAACGCTTTATCCACAAGCAAAGTGGGTCAAGGTTTGCGGTCTTGAAAGGGAAATGAAATAAAGCAAAATAAAAACCTCTCTTTTTTGTGTACAAGAAATTTTGTTTATTGTTTTTGTTGTTACAAAAAAGTTAAATGGATTTTTTTTAAATAAAAAATGTTAATATTTAGTTATTAGATTAATTTTTCTCTTTATTACAGGACTTCGAATTTATTTTTATTTTCACACAAGTTAGTCGAGATGAGCTTTGAAGGTCACATGAATCGAGACCAACTTCAAAGATCAACTAATAAATAATCTTACCCATTGCTAATTTAAGAAATCTTTATTATGACAACAGAAGTTGAATTTACGACAATAAATTTCTTATTCATTGAATCAAATCATAACAAAAACCAATTATGTTAAGAAATTAATTGAAAAATAAAAGTAAGAAAAAGTGGATAAAGTTGAAATATTCTATGGATAGAATAAGATTCGTATTTGACGGATTTGATGAAGTTTGATTAGTACGTCGGTAAGATCGGACGGTTGTGAAGGAAAGTGGAGAGACACGTGGTTATGAGTTGTGGTGGTGTTGGAGGTAACAAACGGATAAGAGACATTTAAGGTATTGTGGGCCCCACTTATGCGGTGAAGTGCATAGGTTGAGGTGGAACCACGTTACATGATAAATGGTTTTGGATAATGGGGCACTAGGGTTAACTTTTTTTCCTTCTTTGCCACCTCATTGCCACTAATTCAATTTCGTCTTTTTCTTGGTTTGAAATTTGAAAGAGTTGGTGGAAATAATTGTTTGGAATCAAATCAACTCTTCTCACAAAAATTATAAATAAAATTCTGGTCAATATATACTTCAGAAAATTATGGTCTATAATTTCTTCGTTAAAATAATTTGTGGAAGTCCGGCACATGGCATAGTTTAGAAAAATAATTAAAGGAGAGATAAAATATTCAAAGAACAAATTAATTTTTTTTGACTAATCAAACCACTACTTTATAAAATTGAGAGAAAAATAAGAAACTTTGCATTGATCGGACACCAGTGTTCTTTTTTTAATAAAAAACAAAATAAACGATTACTGGGACAGATGCAGTCATAGTTTTAAAAACCGAACCGGTCATCGATTTGGCAAGGATAGTGCGTCATTGGTCGAACCACTGAGTCACTGGTCCAATCGTATGAAAGAATCGGATTGAATCAGATAACTCGGTCGTACCACCCAGTCTCCATAAAGTTTTTATCTTTGTATTAAATAAGATGACTCGGTCTATAGAAAAACATAACACAAATAAATGTTTAAAAATAGATAAATTAAGACGATTTCTCAAATTTGTTCTTTAAATTTAACTTCATCTACTATAACATAATTATTTGATCAAAACCACAAATTATATATACGCTATAAGTATAGTAAATTAAAAACACTTTTGACTAAAAAATAATAAAAACACTTACTTTTAGAATATATTGTAAAGATGAAAAATAAAAAAATATAGCAAATACAAGCTTCTTTGTTTTTGAGGAAAGGCAAGTACAAGTTAAATTGAAATTGTAGTGGTTATGCTTAGCGCCTCAATTATTTGGCAGCCTGCACGCTAGTTCGAATCCCAATGGGTGTAGTTTTTCCATTTTTAATGTAAAAATTCATTAAAATAAGCTATAACTTGGTTGGCTTTAGAAAACCGTTGGTTCGTCGGTTTTAATCGAGTTTTTCTGATTCACGTCGGTTCATACCAGTTTGATAACATGACTGATCCAAAGTGTCAACCGAACTGGCCACTCCTCCGGTTCATGGTCAGATCGATTCAACTGGTCGGTTCGATCGGGTTTTTAAAACTAAGGATGCAGTGTGGGGACAATGTGTCAACCGACCTCACTTGCCCACTTGCTTATTGTATTTTTAATCTTAAATTAGATATTTATGCAGTCTGACCCCATTTATATAGTATTATTATCTTTATATAGTTCATTCATAACACTAAAAAGAAATTCAAAACTAAAAAGGATTTTAATGAGTGTTCTAAGAACAATAGTTAAAAAATCAAAAGAAGTAATTTTTTTTTTATAAAAAGTTGTTATAATTTTATATTGATAAAAATAGCGCTTATTTTTAAGATAATATTTTTTTTAGGAATTTTTTAACCAATTGTCTTAGAACATATCGTTAGCAAGACCATAAAACTACTATTTTGTTGTAAACTATTCTAATATTTGTTGGAAAAGGCTCAATGATTGACGTTAATGGTTGAAAAAATAATTAATTAAGTTATATTATTATTTATTTTTTTTGGTCTAGTAGTCTAGTGGTTGGAGCTCACACAATTAAATGTAGAGAAGTGGGGTGTCGGGGTTCGAACCCCGGCCCCTGCATAAATTAAGGTTATATTTTTTATACTCTATTAGAAATGGAAAAATATTTTAAGAAATAAACATTTTAGAGTAATTATAAACATAACTTATATAATTTTTGCACGCTTACGCATTTATATAATTTGATATAAATTTTTATGATATAACTTTGACCCCACTTATCAAAATTCCTGGATCCGTCACTAGATGATTGGATCATAGGATTTAAAACTTTGAAAAAATGTTCATGTATAAAGTGGGACTTGGATTTGTTGCAGTCATGAAATATCTACGGTCGCCCGATCAAACATTATCGGTCATCCGATCTTGATTGGACAATCGATAAATAACAAATTTGATTTTTAACTTTTGACTTTAAATATGTCGAGATTAAATCAAAATTGTTATATCTTAATCAGAAGACCAATGATGCTTGATTGCATGTCTGCAGGGACTTGCTGAATGCAACAAATACTGATCGATATAGAGTGTGAATAAATGTTATAAATCAAGTGAAAAATAAATTGTTTTTTACGAGAGGAAAAAAGAAGGATATTGAGCATCATATAAATGAAATATGACTTTTATACTTTTGACTTAACTGTTATATTGGTCCTTTAACTTTTTTTTTTACCATCATTTCGACTCTATAATTAATTTTTGCTTCGTCCGAGTACCTTAAATTCATTTTTTTTATTCAATTTGGTCTTGTATGTCAAGATATTAATCTCAAATGTCTAAAGTGTATCAACATTGTAGACGGTCCACTTAAAACCTCATTAACATTTTTAATCTTAATTGTTGGATCAATTTGTCAAAAAATAACCATTAAATCTTGGAGGTCAATTATATGCAATAGTGCGTATATCACCACCTTTTTCTTTCTTTCTTTCTTTCGTTTCTTCATCTTCATTTCTCCTCCCCCTCCCCCTCCTCCTCATCCTTCTTAATTAAACTTGAGAAAAAAACTTTTTGTCTTCATCCTCCTCATCATACCCAAATTTGAGGAAAACTCTATAAGCACCATCACCAATTTTTCTCTCTTCAATTTAATTATACCTTCAACAATTCCATTTTCAATATCTTTGTTCAAACCCTCACCAATCCTCTCTCTAGTCTCTTCATTTCCTCTATTATGAGTTTTATTGAGTTTTTCTTGGTTTTTGAGTCAGTTTAATTGAGTTGTAAAACTATTATTTTATAACATATCTTTTCTTGTCCTATCTCTTCTTCTTCAAGCCTCCCAATTGTATCGTATATTCTCTTGTCCTATCTTTCCTTCTTCAAGCCTCCTAACAGTATCATATCTTCTCTTAATTTTTTTTTTTTGGAGGAGGGAGGAAATTAGGAAAATCTCTTGGATTAATTGGAACACAATTTGTATGAATACGGGGGACGAAGAGTTGAGGGTTATGAGGTTGAAAGAGTTTAATTTCGCCCGAATTGGTAAACGGATTAGAAGTTTGTCTGAGTTATCTGAGAGTAAATTGAAAAATGTGGTAGAGATGTTTTCGTTAGGTAGGGATGTGGGAGGCGAGACTTAAAAGTGGTGGAAAAGGTTGTTGGTTTTGAAGGATAAGTGGGTTTGGCAATTGCATCGATCAAACTCCTTCATTGTAAGTAATATTTATCATTTTTTGCCAGCAAGGAATAACGACAATTTTCCGATTACTACTAACATTCTTAGGTTTAAAGGGGGATTTTAAAAGTTTTATATAATAACGACAATTGCATTCGTTAAACTCCTTCATCGTAAGCAATGCTTGTTGCTTTAGTTTTATATAATTAATTAATACTAATTGCAAATATGTTAAAAAAACCATACCTAAAAGTAAATATCATATTAGTCAAATCAACATATTGATGATTTAGAAACAAACGGAATTTCCTCAATCAATAGCAGGTTAGACGAATTCAAGCATAACCGAAGAGGGTCAACCAAATTTGTATTAACTCTATTGAAGTATATGAAGCTCATGAAAATATCATACTTAGTGAAAGGTTGATGATACTAGACAGTTTGATACTTAACTTGTGATTCATGCTTGTAGAAAACTACACACATGTGTACATTATCATAGATCATGTCGCGAAGTGGAAGATTTCAAACCAAACATGGGGCGCATGTATCCCTTGCCGAGGGAAGACTCACGCATTACCTACGTAACTAGTCAAACTAGGTTAATTTTTGTAGGTCACACCATTTTAGACGGTAAAACTAGTGTTTGACTATAAATATCGGATATGTACATTTTATTTGACATACAAAATCAATTAAATAAGTTATTTTTTCCTTTATCTTTCTCCGTATATCCTTACTTCATGTATTTTTTTAGTTAGTAGTTCAAAAACTCCCAAAAACATCATACAAAATACTCTTTGAAGTAGTTCAAGAACCATAATTAAGAGACAAAGTTCATTCTTCTACACAATTGTTTGAAGAAAGGAAATCGGTGTTCAAAGTTACTTCCTCCGTCTCACAAAAATACCAATGCAACATTTTTTTTTTCTTCCATTATTATACTTTTATTTATTGAATCTCATCAAACTTAACTACTTCACTAACTACAATTAACAATGGTGTTTTAGTAAATGATACTAATTTTACCATCAAAATCACTACAATTAATCATTTTCCTAATAATCGTGCATAAACCTTAACTAATACTCCTTTCGTCTCTAAATAATACTCCTTTCAGTCCTATTTACAAGAGACAATTTACTTTTTAAATACATTAAATAATTTATGTATTTGGTTTAGGTTATTGACTAGATACATACATTATTCAACATATCTAAAAAATCAACCTTCTCTTGTAAATAGAACCGGAGGGAGTATTATTTAGAGACGGAGGGAGTATTATTAATATCTCAACTAACTTTCATGGTGACAACACTTTCATATTATTCACTAACAACATCTTTTCGTGATTTCTGAGCTGAATCCCAACAAAAATAACCAAGACGACGATTTAATGACAATGCACTACTCCTGTTTTGAGTGTGTTTGAAAAATAAATAAATGATGTACTATGAATATTCTTAGATTATAGATGTATATCACTTCAATTTGTTCATGCCACTCCTAGATTAATGAATAAAATAGCTTAATGATTAAGAAGACATTGCTAAAAAAATTAGCCGGACAATAAACAACAAACATAAACAATAAATAAAAGTTTTACATTTTCAAAATAGTTTTATAATTAAACAGTAGACATAGACAATAGATAAAAGGTTTAATAGCAGTTTTAGCCCCCAACTTTCTAAAAGTTGCGATTTTGGCCCCCTAAGAAAAAAAATTATAAAACCGTCCTCTAAGTTTTCCATCTATGGTAGTTTTGGCCCCCAAGGCCAATTTTGACTCGGTCTACGCTGACGTGGCACCCTAAGTGAGGTGCCACGTGTTTTTTTTTAATTTTTTTTTTTACAAAAAATTGGTCTTGAGGGGCCAAAACTGCTTTGCAAAACTTAGGGGGCGGTTTTGTAGTTTTTTCTTAGGGGGTCAAAATCGCAACTTCGTGAAAGTTAGGAGGCGAAAACTGCTATTAAGCCTAGATAAAACTATGAACCTTAGGGGATATATTGGATTAGGATTCCAAGAGATTTTAAAAGATTTTTTAATGTTGAAAAAGACTTGTGATATTCAATTAAGGCTCTTTGGAACTTAAAAAAAATCTCGAGGTATTCAATCAAGACTCTTTGTCATTTTAAAAAAGTCTTGAGGTATTCAATCAATATTTTTCATCACTTAAAAAAAGTCTCGTGGTATTCAAAATCATTCAAATTTCGAAGAATTGTTCAATAAATTAGATTTTGATGGATTTTGTGGGATTTTCAAGTGAAATTTTAGCTTGAAAAAGTCTTTCATAAAAACATGAGATTTCTTGGAATTGTTTTTCTTTTAAAATTTTAGGCTTAAAATGTTCTTTTGATCCCTTAAGTAATTAATTGGTATCGCTTTGATCTCATAACTAAAAAAAAGACCGTTTAAATACTTTAAGCAAAAATTATCCTTTAAAATCCTAATCCAATACAACATATTAAACTCTATCTTTCCTCTAAAAAAAAATAAACAAACTATGTCTTTGCATTCATACTTCATCAAAATACACTACATGAAAAAAATAGATTATATTACACTTGACTTACAAATTCAAAATCTATGGGCAGAAAAGCAGCCCATTGAATGGTGAGACTTTTCTATGTTCTCCACTAAACTCTTCTAGATGGACATGCCAATATTAATATATTACATTATTGCCCTCGTGTGGGTTTACTGAACAACTTTTATTTTTATGGTAAATAAAACTTTTTATCCCTCAACGTGGCATCTTCCATACCTCAAGACTCAAGTAGCTAACTAGTTACAGTAACTTCTTTTTTCACTCACAACAAGACAAGAAGCTAGCATGGTCTTCTTCACCATTTGCTTCTTTCTCTTCTAGCTCTCCAAATTGCAATGCATGTGGGACATTGCATTTGCATAAAAAAATTCCTATGAAGTTGATCCTTGATTTTTACTTCCAAGCACACAATGGGAGATCGTTTTATATTGTTGAAGACAATGAAGGTAATGTATAACACTTATTCTCCCTAAATCAAATTATTATTCCATTTGAACTTCGCATAAATTTTAGAAGTCGAAACAAAAAAAGGTTGGAAATCTGTCTAGACAACCGTGTGACCAACCCAACCAGAGAAAGCTACTTATGATGATTCTCGTAGATCTCATCATACAACCGTTAATCACGCTCTGATCACACGGTCACAAATCCTCATCCAGATTTATGTTCGTGTCTCCTTAGAAATCAAAGACACAATAGTACGATCCTATAGAACAGATCCTGTTCAAGCAAGGTCGTGATTATTGCTCTCTGCGTACCTTATATAAACATTTAGTTTAAGCCTAAACCAAACGATGTGGGACTATATTTCATGTTTGTAGTATTAGTTTCAAGAATGAGGTTTCTGTCTTTTGTTTTCACGCCTTGTTACTGTCTATGCTCGTCAACTTAGCATAGCTTTTGATGAATATTTCTTCACTCATTGTTGTTATACTATATCTATTTCTGAAGTTATTCAAATCTTTTAGAACTGTTTCAAAAGTTAGTGGTAAAATGATGCAATTAGTGTTAGCTTATGCGTGTGTGAAAGTAACGAGTTCAACAATTAATTCTTTCTTGGTTAGTTCAAATTCAAGAATTATACGGGAACTGGATTGTCTAAACCCTGTGTTTTTGACATTCTTGCATAAGCTGGCTTTAGACTGGATCTTTCCTTTCCCTTAATATGGCTAACATTGTTCTCTTCCAGGTAAATGTGATGATCCGGAGAGCATCAAAGACTATAGACCAATTTCAATGTGTTATACATAATCCTATCAGAGGTGTTGTCAAGCAGGTTAAAACCTCTTTTCGCTGAGTTTATATCTCTAGAGCAAGCGGCTTTTGTCCCGGGTAGATCCATTCTTGATAATGCACTTGCTGCTTTTGAAATAATTCACTACATGAAATGTAAGTCCCAGGGCTGTATTGGTGATGTGGTTCTGAAGCTTGACATAATCAAAAGCTTTGATCGAGTTGATTGGCTCTCGGATGTTATGTCAAAGGTAGGCTTCTCCAATCAATGAATAAATGGATTTGTTTGGTTATGTGTGACCTCTGTCTCCTATAACGTCTGCCTCAATAATGAAGCAGTTGGTCCGATTTTCCCAATGAAGGGCTTTGCCAAGGGGATCCCCTCTCACCTTACCTCTATGTCATATCATATGTGCAGACGGCATCTCTGCTCTTATCAAGCATAGAGTTTCACAAGGTGTTACCCAACAAAGGGCTCTGCCAAAGGGATCCCTTATTTCCGATGATTCTTTCTTATTTTTCAGGGCCAACATAGGTGAAACTGAGGTATTAAAAAACATTCTGGATACACATGAGGCTGCCTTATGTCAGGCAATAAACTTCCGAAAATGCTTTCATTTCCAATCCGAAAATGTTTTCTTTTCTCTTGCGGCCTAGCTGTATCAGTTTTGCAGAAGCTGGATATTTTGGAATCAGCTCACTATATATTTGCAGCGGTTCTGTGCTACTATATATTTGGTTTGGAGTGCTAGAAATGACAAACTTTGGAATGGCAAAGTGTGGGATGCGAACTGGATTTTAGCTCGAGCGAAACATTTCCTTGCGGATCGAACCTGGGCTAGTAGAAAAATAGATCCCAAGCATGAGGCTTTGACTCCTCTACCTGCTGAAAAGTGGCACAAACCACAGAAGGGTCATTTCCAATGCAATGCGGGCTCACCTTTCTTCCAAGAGATGCATACAGTAGGAACAAGAATGTGCGTTAGAGACCATATTGGAGCTTCTGTCATTGCCGAATCATCTTGTTCTGGTGCTTGGATGGAAGTCAATGAAGGAGAAGCTTTTAGCCTTTTGCAAGCCATGCACAGGATGCTTAAAAGGGCAGAGGCAAAGGTGATTTTTGAGATTGACTGCAAGCTTTTTCTTTTTCTTTTTCAGTTGTGTCTTTATGCATAGCTTTAATATAATACTTATATAAAGAGTAGTGGAATGCCTCAGTGTAATGTGATTGACTGTTATCAAAATAATAACTCAGCATATCATATAGCTTAATATATGTAATTAGAACCATCTCACTAGAGATCCCTTGGTTGGAAGTTCATTCTTCCACTCTTGAGGTACGGGATTAGACACCAATGTAAGCCTATGCTATGTTAAAAAAAAAAATGTAATTAGAGAGATTCAGTAATTCTTTTATTTTCGATAATGTGTTTAAATGTGGTTTATAATTTGTTTTGATGAGATGCTATTTATCATATAATATCATTTTACAATTCTTCTCTAGGAACATCCTCATTCTTTTTTATTTTTTGTGGCAATTTACGCCATACGACTAAAGACAGTTACATTGTATGTCTGATCATAGACACGTAGACATGTATAATGTAGAAAACAATTGCTTTGAGTTGTTTAAGACGTAGACTTAACTCAATGATTGCAGTCCTATTTTGAAGTCATGTAAATTTTTTGCATTTTGCTTCTGGTTATGCATACTAGGAACATTGCATAGCTGAAGTTACAAGTTTCAATCTTCTTGTATTTGCTTCAGATAGATAGCCATGTAAAACGACTTGATGAGGATTTAAACTACTTCACTGAAGATTTAGAGCAAGGTGAATTAACCATTTGATCTGCATTCTGATTTATTGCGTCATGTATGCACAAATTAAAATTTTCAAAATCAACCTATAAAATTAGTATCAGCTGCAACACAATTCTTTCAAATTTTCAAAAGAGTGTGTTCTAGGGGACGGGGGAATATTGTTTCGGAATTCAGGGTCTATTTTTTGGTACCCTGTCCCCTAGAAATTCCCTTTTTTTCTACTTTGTTAATCAAATTGATATTTTTGGAATTAAAAAAGGTTAGAAATCAAAAATTGATATTTTTGGAATTAAAAAAGGAACGTCTCTTAGGGCACATGTTAAAGAACCTAAAATGGAAATTTTGTCTAGAAAATTGTGTCAATTTACCATTTATGGAATAAATATTTACCATTTATGGAATCCTTAACATGTGCCCTAAGGGCACAAGATAGCATTACCCATAAACATTTAGTAAAAGCCTTAAACCAAACGATGTGGGACTTTATTTGATGCTAACACTGTTTTTTCTTAATGGAGTTCTGACTTCAGTTTACACAAGATGTTGCGATGCTAACCATCATAGTTTCACAGTTTTTATCTTTCAATCAATATTCTTTTCTAAATTCTTTCAACCGTCTAGCCGTAAAATGGTGCTGTGAGTGTTAGCCTCACTTCCTCATATCAAAGTAACATGATGGGAAGATCTTGTTGATAAAATAATGTTTTTTTTCTTTTTCCATTTTCGATATGATTGCAACTATAACCTATTCAATTTGCCAGGTCATGACAATCAATGCAAATTCACTTGCATAATATGTGGCTGGTGGATCTTAGCATTCACCCACCATCTGTTTTGGTGGTTTTGTTCTTGCACTAAGCAAACTTGTGCTAGTGCAGGTAGTAGAAGGTGTTAGGGGAAAGTATAGGTTCATGATGTTGGTGTTTGCTGATTTCACATTGCCGGAGAAGGATTGGCAATAGGAACAGGGTGGCTGGTGGTGCAGTTCATCAAAGTGAAAGGAAATGGCATTATGTACTGTTTGACAGTATTTAGCATTTGACATTCTTAATGTTAGATGTTCTTCTAGTGACAAGTTCATCAAAGGGCAAAGCAAACTCACAATCAGCAATATCCAGTGACAAGTTCAAGATAACCCTGCTAGGACAAAGTACTATGTGTATGTATGATTTGACAGTGAGTTTTACAGAATCATAGTGCCACTTTAATTTTCGCAAAATCTAACCATTAAAGCATAAAAATCACGTTTTGCCAAACTCATTATTCCAAACATTCACTATATATTATTGTGACAGATGGAAGGGATAGGTGGTTGGAGAGATATGCATCCATTGAATTTGATAATTTAAGTTATTTTGATCCAACAGTGTGAGGATTTCTTTTCAGTTCACAAAGAACTAGCACCTTCTCATAGAGTATAGGGACATGTCGTTTGAGGAATCTAGAAAGCTGTAATATTTGGGCATGTGTGTATCAGTTCAGTGATTCATGTAAACATTTTGAAGGAGCTTTTACAAATAAAAAATACAACTGACTATTCCTTAAAAATAAGAACAAGAAAAAAATACAATCCACCAAATACTTTTACAGAAAAGAGTTATAAATAGCATAGGTCCAATGACTCGTATGATAAATAAATACTAAAAATGTAAACCGATAGCAATGCCCAAGATGGGAAATAAAGAAAAACGGTTAAATGGACAGAGAAAGTGCTGCTTCAAGGTTAACATTGCTATCAGATCCTTAATTGTAGCCAAGTTCCTTATATTGTTTTGTACTACAGCAGAAAATGAACCAAGTGCCACTCTATATTTTCTGTACGCTTAATATCCAAGAGGATCACCATGCTTGTATGATAAAGTTAATCATTTTTCGGTTTACCAACAAAGAACCAACAAAGACGGTATACAGCAACAGCAAAACTTCCTTTGTAATAAATAAGCTTGGTTTACATTTTCAACCTCTCTTGCTAACAATCTGGTTTGAACTCTACATTCCTATGCAGACTAGTTTTACATCTCAGCATGTTGCTACACAAACCAAGGAGAATGTACATGCGTAGCCACGGACTAAGTCTAGGTCTATCGGGGAGTTCTCTCCCAGTCATTGAATGAAGAAAGCATCATTGGCCATCTGTAGTTATGCATGTAATCAAGCAATTAGCAACAGAGAATCACGTGGCTTTTAAAGCACAATATGGAAAACATCCTTTCTATGTCCGTAGATTTAAGTTGCCTTGGCAGCAGCAGGATTCCGGCCAAACTGAATTATCATTGGCTTCCCTTTGAATTTATATCCATTAACTAAATTCTGCAACCAATGTTCATATGCAACACAGAAGAAAATAAATAGATTAATTGAGCTCATAAAAGTCAAGATGAATAATAAAATAATAAGCATTTCAAACTGTACATGATGATGTTTGTTACGATCTCCAAAATAGCAATGACTACTGATATGATAAAATGGCGAAAAAAACCTTCAAACATTATCACCTCGAATTAAACATATTTCTTTTTAACAAACAATTAAAAAGAGAGAAAAAGAAACCAATGTATTGGTAGAAACATACCAGAGCTTGATGAGCCAGTTCTGCGGAGGGGAATGTTAAAAAAGCTTGACCCTTCATCCTTCCTTCCTGAAATTCAAAACTAGTTATTAATTCTGGGCTCACAATATGCTGCTACAAGACTTTCATGGGACATTAATACTTGTTAATAGAATAAGCACTCTGGACCAAGTGTGCTGCACCAGTCGCTATTTAACTGGATCATCTTCTAGCAAGCAACTATCATTAAGGGTCTATTTTTTCATAACAGAAAGAGCGAAAATTGAACATGGATTGGAATAATCAAGATCTCACCTGCATCAGTTTGATTTGAAGACCAGACTTAGCAGCATCAGTACTTCCAAATAAGGACCCTGAAGAAACAAAAGAAATCTCAGATAAGCTGTGGAATTAACACTCAGACAATAACTATATACCAAGGAATCTGAAAGCATCTGTATTTTTATTAGGTTACTGAATTATATTCCATTTTCGGATGGCAAAGCATGAGTTGAAATAGAAAAGTATTAAACATTGCCTGCTTGGTAAAAGTCTTGAAAACTTACCAAATAAAAGATAGAAATCATCAGCAACCACATCTTTGGCCAAATTCTTAATATACAACACAGAGGCAGGATTTCCTGGTGTATAGTTCTGCACAATCCATCAGTTCAAAAAACGTAAAACTCATAAATATACATTTGTACACCATGAAAGTTCTCACAAATCTAACATTTTGCACACTATTAGAGCATGCACAATTCTAAAGTATTAGTCCTTATCAGGAACATATAATGCATCAATTGCATTTGAATATTAGTAGTCACAAAGTTCCATTGGATCAATCACTTCATTAAATGGAATTCAGTAGTCAAAACCCTGATGAAAAACAATAAGAATGGGAGGCAGTGCAATGAAAGGCTAAACTGCCAAGAGCAAGAGTTCCACGAATGAAACTAAAGTTTATTTTCTAAGAAAAACTCATAAAGGGATTTTCTAAAGATCAAGACTGGGAAATACAAGGCTAATTCTAAATTTAATTTAAGGTGTGTAATATACTAAGCTCACAAACTGGTTTCCATTATATAGACATGATAGTCTGTGAGAGTAGATAAAATGTAAATTACATAGTATTTTTCCTCCACAGAAAAATGCTAGTGCAGACTGGTAAAAGTCATCAGTTTCAATACATGCTTTAAACTAAACATCTTAAGGAAATTAATACAATCAGATAATTATGTATTCTAAAAGAAGTTTAGGTTTCCGGCTTATATCTACCAAATTTTTGTCTTCAATTAGACTGAGATAAGATCCCATACCTTAAACTTTGGAAGAGACAAGATCTCCTCCGGAGGCAACTTTCCTCTCTCTAGTTCATCAGGTGTCAAAAATTTGTTCGGATCTAGAGTATCTTTTTCTGGCTCTTGTAACTCTATTCCTGTGGCATTATCCTTATGTTCATTCAGCGTTGCTTTGGGAGCAATATTGATCTGCAAAATTATAAGTAAAAACAAAATTAACAGCTAAAAATAATGTTAATATGCTCCTGCAAACAATCTCGAGAAAAGAACATACCGTTAAGATGGGGTTCTTTTTTATCATCGGGATTTCTTTCGGGATCAAGGTGGCAGGTTTTACTCCAACAGACTCATGAGCCACATCTTTATCAATAGCAGGGCCAACAATAGCCCCACGCCTGGCACGCTTTCGTCCATGATTTCCTGTTCTTGCTCCACCCTCCTAAAACGCTTTTATTACTTTCCTATGATGATCAAATTTCACAAAAAACAGGAAAAAATATCTCCTATACGGACCATATTCTTATAGTTTGATATTCATTTGCAAAATATTTTTTTTATGTTTCAAAAAGAATTTTCCCATGCTGAACAACATGAAGGTGCAGCTTAAGCATAGTGTGTAGTCATAAAAATGTATTTTCCATGAAACATAACACTAAAGTAAGCTCCGTTTGATCCCTGGCAAGCAGTGATATGTTACCTCATCTGAAGATTCTATTTCTGATTCATCACTTGACATATTTGCAGAGTGAGGCATTGCAGTTACAGAATGAGGAGGAGGCACGGGTGGGAGTGGGGCTGGCACCTCTGGAGGTAATGGTGGCGTGGGTAGTGCCATACGAAAGGGAGCCGGAATGTTCATTTTGTTCATCAAGTGTAGAACCTATATTAGAGAGGTTCAATGACGGGTTCAATATAAAATGAGCACACAGAAAACGCTACAGACCTACAGGTGTTTGCAAAAGAAACTGATCAATCCTTTAAGCTTCATTTAATACTAGACCAACCTGAGTGTAAAAGCGAGGAACGGCAATTAGAGCATTCACGATGTTGGTCAGTATATTGCCATCTGGTGGAGGATAAGCATACCTGATAAACAATCACCGTTAGGCTTATGGAAAACCAAACAAAATGATTCTACACTTAAAAAATCATATTTTAAAACTAATCATTGTGTATAATACTGTCCATGATTGATAACAGGATACATGGTAGTATTAGTGAACATGATAAATGCTTGCGATACATTCACAATTTTACGAGGATCCCACCAAAAAGAGAGTGAGCACTGGTTTATTTCGGGACTCGCGTGAAATTCACCGAATCAAAGAGAAACTGTTGAAAAAGTGTGTTGCTAAAGTAATTCTAGTAAGAACATTTAACAATCACATAACTAACAAGACTTGACAGAACCTGATCTGTATCTGTCAGCTAAACTAGAAGCTTGACAACTAAGCTAAGAAGGCTGACTCAAGTCAAGCCTCAATTACTTACAGGCATTATACTTCCTCCGTCCCACAATGAGTGATCCAGTTGATTGTTTCACATATGCCAATTGCCAATGCACAAATTTGACCTTTAATGTCTTTAATTATCTATTAGTAAAAATTATAAAAAGTTGATATTTTGAAAATATTCATCAAGACAAATCCGACAATATTTTATATGATACCATTTGTCTTTATATATTAGTAGAAATATATGGTTGAAGTATGTTATGTGAACAATGCACATAGTCAAATTGGGTCACTTATTGTGAGACAGAGGGAGTATGATATACACTGATATATTTCAAAAGGACTACAAGAGCAAACAACTGAAAAGTGACAATAAGAAGCATACTCAAGATGAGGAGGAAATGGATAATCAACACCAATTCTGTGGGCGATTGGCTCGGGAATAGGGAAGCCTCCTGATTTTGCTTCTCCATCAATAGGTTTGATAACATCTTCACTCCTCACTGCTGATGTTTTAGAGTCTTTTCCCAGCTGAGCTCCACTGCTTTTTCCCACATTCTCATTTGGTTTACTGGCTCTCTCTGCTGACAAGACTTTACCAAGAAATTTCAACCTGATTAACCCCGAGGAAACAAAGATACAATCAAAAAAATTGAATTATTTCTGGCTCACAATTTCTTTATATGTATTTTGTTTATAATATTGTTAAATCAGTAAATAAATAAAAAGCATATCATGATATCAAAATATGTTTATGAGAACCAACGGAATCCCTTTGATTATGCAATCAATTTATTTGAACGTAAGAAATTTGAGAAAGTAAGCAAACTAATCAAAAAGAATACCCATTTAGTTGACTTTGTGCTTGAGATGCCAGCATATCATTTTTGAAATCCACGAAAGCACAATTCCTCAACCTGCATTATATCAACCAATTATGACATGTGAGCATTGTTTGACAGTATTCATGAACACAAATGAATTGGAAGAAACAATATAAATCGGTCAAATGGTGTTTAAGTTCCACCGCATCAAGTTAAACATTTATAACAAGTTAAGAACATTTATGACTGAATTGGAGGAACCACTCAAGGTTTAAGTAGAAATGTCTAGGTTAGCTATGTGCCAGATGGTGTTTAAGTTAAAATTCTAGAAAGCCAATGCTAACAGTATTGAACACAGATAGACAAAATACAAATCATCATCTCAAAATGAAACTATAAACTTGGTATGAGTGAATGATTCTAATTTATATAGAACAACCAAATATGATAGAAGTGAGTTCAAGTCATTTCAAAAGAAAAAGGAAGTGCAACTGGACCCAACAATCAAAGGCTAAAATTGTATTGATGAATTAGGGGCATGTTGTCATGGAACGCTAAACTGGAACCAAATTCAAATGAACGGCGTGTCCATACAAACTTGTATCCAATATGTAGAAGAATTATTAGTTTACTACTCCAATATAAAATCAAACTAGATGCAATCACAGAAATGAACTGAACAATTACAGCCTGTTTGAATAAGATTGATTTCAACACAAGCCGTATACCTGAATACTTTCAAAAAGGAAAAGTATCGGTTCGTACCAATATCAGAAATCGACAATCCTCGGCTACTTCCCGATACATGTCCCAAAAGTATCAAAATATTTAAAAAATGTTTATTTTATAGACACCCCTCGGATACTTCCCGATGCTCCTCAAATCAAGATTATCAATATCTTGCAGTACATGTGAGTCGTATTTTGATTAAATAGAAAACTAAATCCAATCAATATGAATCCATGTGTGTATCTATTTTTGATAATGAATCAAATCTTGAAACTCAACTCATTATGATAAATTTGGATTCAATGTGATTCACAACCTGAACTTCGTGTAGTCAACCACTTGTGCCCTTGACTCTGCATAGGTAGCCAATTTCTTTTGTCGTTTGATTTATGACTTGAATTATTTCAAGGTTCATATATGATATATCAACTTATATATTAGGTACGTCACTTGTTTTTACTTTAAAATGTCATAATTTTATTGATTTACTAATCATGTATCTCTAGATGCATAATAAGATATGATTCACGATTAAAAAAACCGGTCTTCCAATTCACAATTTGAATCTCAATTAGATAACCTTGCCTTAGAAACACCTCTATCTACCAGAAACCGGGAATTGTAGGGATAATAATCGGTGTTGTCAAATAGCAGCTATAACATAGTTGTATTTGAGCAAACCGCTATTATTCCGTGATAAGCTATTTAGCACAAAGCGTTACCAAATAGTGGCGCTATAGCACAGTAGCGAACCCTAAACCAGAAACCGGGAATTGTAGGGATAATAATCAGTGTTGCCAAATAGCGGCTATAGCTTAGCGTTATTTGAACAAACCGCTATTATTCCACGATAAGCTATTTAGCACAAAGTGTTGTCAAATAGCAGCGCTTAGTAGCATAGCGGAATTTGAACAAACCACTATTTTCCGCGATCTCCAATTGACACCACTGATAATAAAAGGTTCATAAGAGAACTAGAGGAAGATCCAACCCTCTAATATTAAATTCTGGGGCGAAATTAAGTACACAAAGTTTTTTTGTAATAGGCAAATTATTAATGGTTAATTTATCAGGGAAAGAGGGATTTGTTAGCAATCCAGCGGATCAAACCTAGGACCTCCTACAAAATACTCCTTCAGTATCTCAACCCATACCACTGGACTACACTTTCGGGGACCAATTTTGTACATTTTCTTTTATAATCTATAATTTTTCAAATTCTAAACTCCTATAAAATTCAATTAGTTCTTTAATCATTCGGCCACACAAAAAAGGCAAATAATTTACATATCAAGAACAAAAATTGTATCTTCCAATGTTAAAGACTACTTCGATCTAAGGTTCCCTCAATTCCAAAAGCAAGGAAGGATATGCCAAAATCTAGATGATTCTAACAAACACTCTCAAACATACTCTTCTCAAGACAAGACACTGCTTCAGATTAGTTAAAATTCAAATTACCTAACACATTACTAGTACAACAGAAAATAATCTCTATGTAGCATCGACACTTCATATTAAACGCATGTGAGGTTACATTGAATCACTTCTATTATCATAAATGATTATCAAAATGCCTACTTGTCAATGTCGTGTCCAGTGTCTGTGTCGTTATTTCATACATGATAAACACAAATGAATTGGAACAAGGAATGTAAATACGTGAATGATACCTTCCACCGGAGCAAGGGCGAACAGAGGAAGCACCGTAATGGGACAAGAGTCGAGAAAGGGTTTCATGAGGAATAGCGTCTGGAAGGTGTTTGATTAAAAGCGTAGCTGGTGATTCCACAGTAGTGCAAGGGTTTGGTTCTGTGGTGCCTTGAAATCCAAATTGAAGCGGAGGATTCGCATCCATGAAAGAAACGAGAAATTGGGTGTTGTGGAAAGTTAGAAATAGCAGAATTTTTAAGGGAATAAACCATGAGATTGATGAGATAGTGGAGGAGATCAAAGTGTTGGCGTGGCAATGGAAGTTGAAAAGAATGCAAAATCCGGTTTGTATGGGTAGCTAAACTCTTTTTTCGTTGAGATTAAATGTAATCAACTTTGTCAGTATGTATTCCTTTTTAGTATGATTCTATTATCTCATTTTATTGATGTTATTCTTGATTTCTATGCTTTTAATCTTAATGATTTGAATTGTTATTGAAAAATATGTTTTGAATATAGGTTAGAATAATGTCTATTGAACTCTAAATTCTAGAAATAGATTTAGGTTTAATATTCACATAGGGTATTGAATCTTAATGATATCATATCGGTAAATAGGTTGAGAAATCGTCGATTGACCGATATGATTAAACTCACAAGCTTATTTAGACATGAATAATGTTTGTCGAACAATACGTGAAAATATCGAGTGATAACTAAAATCTGCAATACTAATCATGAGAATACATATAAGTTAGGTTGATGAAGTTTAATCCCAGCATATTCATTTCCCTGTTAACTCTTGTCCCATTTACAATTTATAGTTTGTTAGCTTACGATACAAAACACTTGATAATTATATAGCTTAGAACGATATCGATTGTTGAACGACTTGAATATCGTAACAGTCCCTGTGGAGACGATAACAAAATTACTTACTTTTGATACTACATCAAAAGCTTATGCAAACATTGAATAAACCGGCCATTGTTTCAAACCTACACCATAAAAAATTAAACAATCAATGAAAAACTCATTCAAACATTTCATCAAACACTTGGAGTGCAAATTATACATAAACCCTAAAAAACCCTAAAAAATTATAAATATCGAAAAAAAATATAAATTTAAACAATATAACTTCATTATAACAAGTATTCATAATACTTGTTAATAGCATTTCAGATCTTCCCTTAAAAAAAAAAGCATTTCAGATCTACAACATAACTCTGTTAAAATAAATAAAACAAAATTTAAAAATAAAACTACAACTAAAATTATAAACATATATACCAACTAAAATGTATGATAATAGCCTAAGTGATTACTTACTTGTGACTTAGTAGAGTTTTTTTTACAGAGAGAGTGTGTGACAATTGAAATTTTTAGAGAGAGAGAGTGTGATGAGAGAGTGGCTGGAAGCTTGTTTTTGACTTGGATATGTAACATACGTAGCGGTAGTTAACTACTGCTGGAGGTAAAATCATAACTTCCATTTATTATTAGGAAGTATTTGATATCAGAAAAGCAATTTTCCCTCCTCTAACTCTTGGCTACTAATTGGGTCGTTCATATTTTTTTTCCTGAAAAACTTACCTTGGAAATACATGTAAGAGGTGGAAAAAGAAGTTGGAAATTGCTGTTCACACATATAAGAAGGCTGAAACACACATATAAGAAGGTTGAAACACACATATATCAAAGACCGTAATACCCCTCGGCAGTTAACTGTCGCCGGATCCCTTTTTCTTCGGTAGTTTACTGCCGAAGTTTTCCTCAGTAGTTAACTGCCGCTGGATCCCTTTTCCTCGGCAGTTAACTGCCAATGCGTTCTGAAGCCATAAAATGACAGAACCTGTTATATGTGTTTTTACACATTGTTTCAATGCCAAATCATAAAGTTAATAAACGAAAATTACCAACATAATTGAAATTGAAAATATGATACGAAAACGAACAATTGTCATAGAAATACGTCATCGAAATACAAGAAATCAATGTCAAGATAATTTACAATAAAGCAACAAGTCCCACAAAAACTAAAAACAAAACAAGTCATAAACATAAACATAATTTCCCACTAGTCCTGCATGCTGCCTCCTCGGCCTCGCCTCCTGATTAATATGGGTGCGATCTGCTCCCTAACATGGATCATGGTCTGAAACCATTGTTAAGGGCTCATTACCTCATCCTGACCCATCTGCGCATCAGCGTAGGCAACATCGACATTAACCATGTCATAAGTATCAGGCGAGCTTCTCACCTCGTACCGCTCCTACTGCTGTGCAATGATCTGCTCTTCATTTGCTGGCCTCAGAAGATCTCCTGGAAGAGGTGGTAAAAATGAGGGTGAGACACCCTAGTGTACCATAACACATAGCCATCCTTCATCCGCTATGTCTCCTCTCCTGCCGGTTCATCCCAATCGGGCTCCTTAAGCATGTGAGTGTGGAAGTCAAGGAATGCATGCACAATCTGAGGCGGTCGCAGCTCTACAACATCCGTCGGATGCCTAGGGACGGTCTGGACGTATCGGTACTGCCGCAAAACTCTCCCAGGCAAGTGATGGTACACCCTAACAACACCGCACATAACCCAGCCTGAATACCAGCAAATCTCCTCAAAACCCTAGATCTCCCTGTGCTCTTCGTTCGGCCTCCAACACAGTCATCAAACTACAAATGATCAAGCAACGAGCGATATGTCACCCCCTCTCCATGACCCTTCTGTAACGTCCACTTCGCTGCAACCAGATAGTTTTCAATATAGTTGGGACTTTGATCAACACTGAAAAACTCAGAAAAATGCGCCAAAAACCATCCCTGCACAAACCAAACAAATCACATTTATAAGTTATTACGCACGAAAAACATAACAAAAAAAAATAAAAGTTAAGGTTCAAATGTGAAAATTTCTTACAGTGAGCAGTGTCACCCTTCCCCCAAGAGCTCTGTCTCCAGGCAAAGAGGCCTCATATAAACAGTGGTATAGGTATGCCAATGTCATCCCTCCCCAAGAATAATTACGCATCCCTGCGTAGCCGTTCTCCATGGTCGTCAGATATCAAGGTAGCTTGAATAATATTCCCTCAACACCTTATAACTAATATAACCATTATACTCTTCACCGCAATTTTTCATTGCCACTGCCTGCGTCACACCTAAGTGTCTCACCATCAAATCCACTCCCTCAGCCCGAGACATCTTCTTCAGATGGCTCAACATCCGTCCTTCAATCGGAAGATGGATAAGACATGCGACATCGTCCAAAGTAACGGTCATCTCCCCCAAGACCATGTCAAAACTACTGGTCTCGGTATGCCACCTCTCGCATAAAATAATCAGCAAAGCATGAGGCACAATGACGTAGCCCAAGTAAACCAAATCATGTAGCCTGTTATCCCTAAACGGACCCCCAGACCATTTTGCATTATCGTTTAGACGTCAGAGACTCAAAATCTTAGCCCATGATTAATTGGTTTTACAATACGCACCTTACGAACCTGAAATAAAAAAAAAATAAACATATATTTTAAACAACTTAAACAATGTAAACATTTAGCTAAAGAAAATAAAACATAACACATGCAAAAATAAAAATCACAAATTTAAATTGGCGCACGTATTTTTAATTTAAGACATAACACATTTAAAACTTTAAAAAACACATAACAAAATTAGTACATTTAAATTGGCACGCACGTGTAATTTCAATTTATATTACGCGCGACATTTTAAAATCAAATTTCGCGCACCAATTGAAAACATAAAGAAAATAATTAAACAAAAACACATAAAAAAGTTGATATAATAATTAAACAAAAACACTTAGCGGCAATGCCACATGGTTGGCATAAGAGTGCAGCAGAGATGTATCTTCCAGTCCTCTAGGAAAGGGAGGCTACAAAGGTAACGTCGCTGGGGCTACGACTGCTGTAATGTCATCTTGGTCTGGTATATGCTACTCTGGTATATGCTGATGGTCATACCCACCATCAGTGGCATCGTGGTGTATCTCATCCTGAAAATTCAGGTACTCCACCTGGGTCGGGTCAACTACCTGTGACTGTTCAGACTGTGTAGCCTGAGAACCCCCTTCACCATCCACCCTCCGACCACCTTTACCTCTTCCCCTCTTTGGGATGTGCCCGCTTTGCCTCTCCTGCTGGTGGCTTTGTGTCATCGCACGCCTACCAGCAATCATCTTAGATGGATCAATCGGCTGCCCCTGGTGCTGATCAGACATATCTACACAAAAATTTAAAAAATTAACATCATTCAACTTATACATTCAACCACTTTATCAAACACATTAAACCTAAACATAACCTAAATTTTCACATTCAACCACTTTATCAAACATTCACATTCAACCTAAACATTATCAAACACACTATCATTCACATTCAAACGTAAATAATCAAACGCATTATCAAACACATTCAACCTAAACATAACCTAAACTAAACATAAACATTCACACTCGGTGAAAATCAAAACCACATTCAACCTAATTCAATTTACACTTTATCAAACTACAATTAACATCATTTCCATAACCTAAACTAACTCAATAATCAATATAATTCTCATTGGGGCATTTTGTCAAACACTTTGTGTGCAAAGTATCAAACATATTCAAATTATCTTCATTGGGCACCATTCAAAACCACATTATCATTAAACATCATTTAAATAGCATAGCAACAACTACATTCATTTATCAATTCATAAACTACACATACAATTATCAAATTATCAATTTCAAAATCAACCATAACCACATGCAAACTGCTCTAATTTTTTTTACAATAAACCAAAACAAACTAACATTATAAATACAATGATTGATGCAACGTTACTTGTGATAATGTGGGGTTGATTGGCTTGCAATTCGTGAAAATGCCTTTGGTGAGAGTTTGAGAGAAATTTGAAGAAAATTGCAACTGATATGTGTTCTGGTGTTTCTGTTCCTGGATAAACACGCATCGGCAGTTAACTGCCGATGAAACCGGCGACAGTTAACTACCAAGGAAAACTTCGACAGTTAACTACTGCCAATTCTATTCTCTTCGATAGTTAACTGCCGCGGAAACATTGTCGTCATTTACTGGTGTTTTTCAGCCCTATTAGATGTGTATACAACAATTTTCAAATAAGTTAGCCGAATTTAACGACATTGCACCCTGACCTTGTTGAATAAATGTTCTAGAACTTTTAGAAGATGCATTGCTGCAAAACACGAGACAATAGATACTTAAAAAACCAGTTTATAAGTCATTAATTTCTTGTACCAAAACGAATTGGACTCTATTTGTTGATTATTTTACCAAATGATGGTTCAACACGGAATTTCTTCAGGTTATTCAATCAATTTTATATAGATTGTCAGTCACCTAGAAAGTCCATGAGTTGGTTGGAAATTAGCATGCTTTCATATACGTGATGATATATGATTTTAACTATAATGCCACATTTTTTTTCTAGCTTTCACATCGATACATTTATTCGAAAACGTGTTTGATATTCAATACAAATTAATGTCTAACACTAACATAATACTAACACACGCGATTACATTTAATTATATCATTTTAAAAAAACGAGTGTAGATGTTTCGGTGTCGTGTTGGGGGTGTCTAAACTCAAACCAATAATTAATACTCATGTTTAGTCTAAGATTTAGTCCAACATAGTTAGACACATGAAGTATTAGGTTTGTGATTTGATTGTTAATCAATAATGAAGACAATCATACAATTTAATTATGCTAGTGGTTGCCGTGCATGAACTCATGAAAAATTAACGCCTATAGCTAAATCAGTCAACTTTAATTATTATTATTATTACAACATACTAATTTCGTATCCTCGTGAACAAAATAATATGAGATGTAATCTCTACATACCGTGTAAAGAAAAACGACACACTGCAATTACTTAGCGGATACCCGGTTATACGGGTGAAGATCCTCTCCATTTCCTAAATAAATGGAGATTGTCAATTACTATAGTTTTGAAGTAAATATATGATATAAATGCACATATTTCAAGAATTGAAAACATTAATATCAAATA